>Ga0208038_1000153_pt1 | contig 70199 bp, 77 predicted proteins | sample June2015DPH_16_1_FD_184714 | JGI IMG/M metagenome (GOLD analysis project Ga0208038, IMG submission 184714) | Peatland microbial communities from SPRUCE experiment site at the Marcell Experimental Forest, Minnesota, USA - June2015DPH_16_100... | ecosystem: Environmental > Terrestrial > Soil >...
TGTCAATTTGAGCTTCAGAGCAGATGTCAGTAACTGATCGGCCTTCAAGTCTCTTTTTGATTATCCACTTTCTAAGTTTTTCCCAATCTCGTTCCAACCAAGCACTCCCCTATTTTAGGAGAGTGTAACCTATTTTTAAGATAGAACAAAACATGGTTCTGTCAAGTCTCCGTCTGTTGGGATTCCATGTCAACTTTCGTCTGTTCACTTATTTTCTGTTAGCTAACAAAAGATTCATGGTTTTTACGTCACCATGTACAGGTGGAAAAGCATTCAATAGTTGGTGGTATCTTTTAGAGCCATCAGGCTTAGATGGAAGTTCAGAAATGGGAAAATTGTAATAATGCGTTATATTATACTTGTACTCTGGGGAGCAGTAGCGAACTCGGAATCTATCTTTGTAAATATCAACTTTCACGTTAGTGTAGCCTTGTGATTTAATAAAAGCTATTAATTTTTCAGCGTTCATCCCAGTTTACCCTCTTCATGGGCTTCTGTTTCTTCTAACTGGGATTTACTTATAGGATTTATTTCATTCACAAGAATATGTCAGGTAACTTAACTTAACTTAACAGTATCCCGTTGACTTACCGAGTATGTAGCATTTACTTTGGGATTTCGACATTTTCACATAGGCTATAAGTTACACAAAACATACCGACAAAAAAAAGCAGAGTCACTGGTAAATTCACAGTTCCAGGAAACAAGATAGCAAAGGCCCAAGTAGAGAAAATGAGAACAAACCCAATTAAGCACATCTTTTGACCAAAGGTAATCAAAGTGAACGCCATTACGATATATTGCGTGGCTACTTTAAAAATTTAATTCTTGTTTTGCTTGCGTTTTGCATCAGAGTTTTCCATTTGTTTTGTCCTTCAATTGTTATTCCGCATGCTTCGCTCGGAGTTTTCCCGTATAGTGCCATGTGTAGTCTAATGTAATTATGATAAAGTTGGTAGCCTTGAAGGATTGTGGTGTCTTTGGTTTTTAGTCCTCTCATCGTCTTTTCTCTGTCTCGGATTTCTCCGTTCATACGCTCCTCTTGTTATTGTTCTTGTCGCCCCTTATCCTAAGGCTTTTCAGATTTTGGCTAGTATCGATAAGAGCGCAACTATTAGGAAGGCAATGCCGGTCCAAAACAGATCATGGCCCGAAAGGAAATACACGATGGCAGCAACGATAATTGCAGGAATCAGCACTAGAAACAGCTTTATCAGAATTATTATTATCAAGCCAATTATGACCAGAATGATGAGAAAAGGTATGTTTAATGATCCGAGTCCCAAACTGCTGAGAATTGAATATATTGTCGGCAGTAAGATTGAAAAATTCATTAGCTAACCTCAATAAAAATGTGTAGCATCCAAGTAATATATATTTTTGCTGTATGCTTGTTAAGAAAAAATTTAGGCTTTAATTTTTGATTTGATTTTTGGAATAACCTCTTTTTGCGTTTGAATAACGCCGTAGGTTGTTATCCTAAACTTATCGTCGGCAGTCTTCTGCGCCACACCGTTTTTTGCCAGTTCGCCTAAGCGTGTGCTGGTGATTTTGCCGCTTTTTCCAAGCTTAGTTTGCAGCTCATCTTTCGATTGTGAGTCGCTGTTGAGCATGCCTAGTTTATGCCCAAGGTACTGGGCTGTTAGCCAAATCGATAAAGCTTCATTATCCGTTAACTTGTTTTTAGGAGCCAGTAGGCTTGCGCCATCGCTTGAAAAAGCCACTATGCCATTTAGGTCTTTGGCGAGTTGTTGAAGGTCGACGCTGAGCCAAAGTTTCTGGGCTATTTCGAATGAGGGGATAAAGTCTTTGAAAAACTGGTTTACCAAGAGCCATGCGTCTTGCGGGTCAGCGGAAAACTGTTGCTCAATTCCTTTATATTTGATTTGAACTTGGATTTTTTCTGCTTTAATGCTCAACTCATTTTGCCTCTAAGCTTCTTGACAACCTCTTCTTCAACCCATTTCTCGCCTTGAATTGTAAGCTTGAACTCTGGCTTGTTCGGGTCTGGCTTGAACACCTGCCCCCGCTTCGTCATCTCATTGAGTCGTGCTGGGACCATGCTTTTTATTCCGCTGGCCTCCAAAAGCTTAGTTACTTGTGCCGCCGTGTTTTTTCGTTCTTGAGAAGCGTAAAGAACCAAGCCGACTGCTTCGTAATGGGTGAGGCTTTCTCGGGTGACTATTACTGGACCTTCGGTTGTAGGTTCAACTATGCCTTTTAACTGTGCTCCCGATGGTGTTAGCTTGTCTGAGACAAAATCAGATAGTTTCTCAACAAAATTTTCAGGAATAACTCCAAGCATGTCAAGGATGTCTTGGGGATTTTCGCCTTCAATGACGACTTCTCCGAAAGGAGTTTTTATACGTGCTTCAATGTGCTTCATTTTAACGCTTCCACTTACTTGCTATAAGCTATGTTGAGCCTTTTTAGGATTTGCGGCAAAACGCTAATTTTGCAGGGGAAAATATCAGAAAACGATTCGACAAGCTGAAAAGTTCAACGGCGAAGTGATTAAAAGCCCCTTTTTATGCCTTACGAGTTCTTTGTAAATGATTTATTGCCTAAAGGCGCTCGTCCGTTAAGTACACTTTCCCTTGCCTTTTGTCATATTTCAGCAAGTATTTGTTAAGGATATCTCGCCCCAAAACGCTGGGGATTCTTACAATCTTTTCGTTCATTTCTGAATGCTTGAGGAAACACAGGCTATCCAATTGCTCGGTGTGTGCTTTATTGTCTGCTGAATTAAAAATCAGCTTTGCGTCTTTCAAGACATACGTGTCAACTGTTCCTCCTATACCGAGCATGCCGCAATCAAGTTTTTCTAGCATTTGGTAATCTATCCCAAGCTTGTTAACATCTCTGTCGCTCACAATAGTTTTAACAGCGCCAGTGTCAAGCAGGAATTCAATAGAAGCATAGATGTGAAGAGGCTTGGAATCAATTATTGCATAAACGTAAGCTGCTTCAGGCGCTCCTTCCTTAAAGCGGAAAGGAATTCTCAAAACGTTCTTCCTTCGTTAAAGAATAAGGTTCAATTCCTCACTTGTAACATATTCTAAAGCTATTTCATTGTATTTTTCGGAAAATCGAGTTCTGAGCCGTTCAACAAGTTTGCTAAAATCCCTATCATGATCTATCACGCTTTTGTCCAAAACTGCAACCCATTCATTGTTATAGCGTTTTTTTAGTGCTTCATAGTTATCGCTAATCCACCTAGCGTTTCCTTCAAGATTAGAAAGAAGCTCAATCGTTGATTCCATTATGCGTCTCTGTAAAGTAGTACGCTACGCCTTAAATTTTTTTCCTGCGCCATAAGAAACGGCTGTTTTCACTTGAGTCGTTCCCGTAGAAGTTTGGCTACCAATTCAGGATTAGCCTTTCCACGCACTTCCTTCATGATAGAACCCATAAGCATGCCGTAAGAGTTTTTGCCTAGCTTGTCAACTGACTGTTTGTTAGCTGCAATTATGCGGTCAACAATCGGCGCTAAGTCTGCTTCAGTGAACATTTTCAAACCCAATGCTTGTGTTGCATCCTGAACGGTTTTGCCCTCATGCTTTGAAAGCCAATCAAACACATCTGCCATTGCTTCTTTAGCTAATTCACCTGAACCAACAGCTTGCAATAGAGTTTTTATCTTTTCTTCATTGACATTTTCGACGTCAATGCCTTCCCGTTTTAGAGATTTCAGAGTTTCAGTTAAAAACACTGCACCTGAAGTTGCGGAAATGGTAATGGAAGCTGGCATATTGCGTTTGCCCTCTTTTCTAACTGTAAAACTCGCAGCCGATTCCTCAAATAGCGCACTATATTCAGACTCGATTACTTGCTCAGCCAATTTCTCATTTAAGCCATATTCTTTCATTAATCGCTGTTTCCTTTTGTCTTTAGGCTCAGGCAAGTTCTTCCTAATCTTCTCAACTAATTCGTCTGGTATCAGTGTTGGTGGGATGTCGGTTTCAGGGTACATTCTTGCTGCTCCTGGTCTTGGGCGCATATACCTTGTTGTTCCATCCTCTTTTGCCGTGCGAGTTTCAGCTGGAACACCAGTTACTGCTTCTTGTGCACGTTCAACAACGGCTTTTAAGGCGTCCAAAACGTTTTCTGCCGTGTCAGCAACGAAAACTACCGCGTCCAATTCACCTGCATCAACCACTTTTCGCAAGACTTCTACTTCTTCAGGGGTGATGCCGTAGTTGGGCATTTCGTCAGTGTGAAAGATTCCGCCGACCCTGCCCCAGAACTTGGCCCTGTCCGAAAGTTCGGTTCCAACGCGGAAATCAGGCATAAGCTCACGTTTTAAGATTCCTGCGAACTTTGGCAGCTTAACAGCCATGACTTTCTGGTTTTTGTCGATTGCTTTACGGATGACTTTGCATTTTGTCTCCTTAAAAGCGCTTATAACATCAACGAATTCTTGCTTGAGGTCTTCTGTTTTAACGCCGCGTCTTGCAAGTTCCTCTTTTACGCTGATAAGCCCAAGTTGTCGTTGAACCTCGTAATCTACCACTTTAGAGATTAACTCGAGCTCTTGGACACCTTTAATCTCAATCAAAGCGCCATTTGGCAAGGACACGTTCAAGTCCTGACGTATAGTGCCTAAACCGCGCATTACCTTGCCAGTATCACGTAAAATCCTGCCTATGGCGAACGCGACTTCCTGTGCTTCCATTGGCGAGTAGATTACTGGTCCAGTGGTGACTTCGATGAGCGGTATGCCTAAGCGGTCTATGCGGTAACGAATCGTTTTGCCCTCGTTTTCTGTTCCTGTTTTGCGTGCTGCATCCTCTTCTAGGCTTAAAGCTTGGATTGGAATGGTTTTTTCTCCAACCTTAATCCATCCGTCGGAGGCAATTATGCATGTTCGCTGAAAACCACTCGTGTTTGAGCCGTCAATGACGGTTTTGCGCATAACGTGAACTTCATCAATTGGCACAGAGTTCGTCATTAATGCGACTGTTAGAACAATCTCAACTGCTTCCGTGTTTATGGGGTGCGGAGGTTCCTCATCCATTTCCACGAGGCACGCGCTTGTTTTGTTTGCTTCGTAGAGGATTTTTACGCCTTTTTGGAACTCAAAATATGCAGCGGGGTCAATTTGGCCTAGTTCGCTCTGCGTTGGTCTTAGCCTGCGTAGGAAAGTGATTTCTGGAATTTCTTTGAAGAGTTCAAGCGGGCAACTGCAGAACAGTTTTGTTTTTGCGTTTAGTTGTTGGTGAATTTCTAACCCGACTTTTAAACCTATTTTTGCGTAGTCAATTGCCAACTTTTTCTCCTCCTTCAAAGATGTCTTCTTGAGGAAGCGTTCTTGGCGAGAATTCTCCCGCAATGTTAGTTTTCAAAAGCTTTACGGCTTCTTGCGTGTTGTCGGTTTGTCCTAGCACCCACATTAGCTTGACAAGGGCTGTTTCAGGGAACATGTCATCCATCGGGATTACGCCGAAGGACAGCAAGTCTCTGCCCGTGTCGTACACGTTCATGTTTACTTTTCCCCAAATGCACTGGGAAGCCAACGCAACCACTACGCCTTTTGCAACAGCGTTTTTGATGCTGTCAAAGCAGTATTTACTCACGTGACCCAAACCTGAGCCTTCCAGCAAAATGCCCCTTACGCCTTTGTCAACATACCAGTCGATGATTGCTGGGTCAAGCCCCGGATAAAACTTGATTAAAGCAGCTTTTTCGCTGAAATTTGGTTTCAGAACCAGCTTTTTTGATGGATCACGGTGCTGGTACTGGTTTGTTAGCATGGTTACTTGTTGATTTTTTACTCTTGCCATTGGGAACCCGTTGATTGATTTAAAAGTGTCTCGTCGGCTCGTGTGACATTTGCGGACTTTTGTTCCCCTATGAATCGCAATAGCGGTGTCGGAGACGGTTTCATGCATGGCTAAGCCTACTTCCGCGAACGGTCCCTCTCCAGCGGCTTTCACTGCACCGATAAGGTTTGTTGCTGCGTCACTGCTTGGTCTGTCAGAGGAACGTTGAGCGCCAACAACTATGACTGGAACAGGCAGGTTTTGCAGTGCGAAGCTTAACGCAGCTGAAGTGTAAGCCATCGTGTCTGTGCCATGCGCAATTACCACGCCATCTACGCCTTCTTCAATGCGTTTCGCTACGGTTTCTGCGAGTTCTTTCCAGTGTTTCTGGGTTATGTTTTCACTGTATAAGCTGAAGACTATTTCTGTGTCAACTTGGGCAACATCAGATAGTTCAGGAACTACACCGTAGAGGTCGCTTGCGGAAAGCGCTGAGCGTACTGCTCCTGTACGGTAGTCAACTCGGCTGGCGATTGTTCCGCCTGTGCTCATTATCACAACATGGGGCAAGACTGGGTTTTGTTTTGGCAGTTGTGGCGAAGCAAAGGCTGGTTTTGTTCCTTTTCCAATTTTTTCAATTTTGACGTCGGCTGTGATGCGGATTCCGATGTTGTAGCCGCTTTTCATTTTAACGATGACTACGGTGCCTTCGCCTAGTTCTGAGCGGGGTATGAGGATGCCTTCATAGGTTTTGCCTTTGCTGATGACTCGGATAATGTCTCCAACGTCGCAGTCTGCTTTTTTGAGGGCTTCTAAGGCTGCGCCCTTGTAACCTGAATTTTCAAGTTGACTCATAGAGGATTCTCCAGTTTTTTGGACACGTAAACTCCATCGCGCTCGTAACCGAAACGCATGTAATACCTTCTTGTTCCTAACGCACTTATAACTAAAAGCTTTTTCAAATCAAAATCCTCAAGCGCCATACGTTCGGCTTCTTTAAGCAAGTCTGCACCAAAACCCTTATGCTGCCAAGCGCCAGCAGAATGCTTTCCAACTGGCACAAGTGGACCATAAACGTGAAGCTCACGAACAATAGCAGATGGTATGGCGGTGATTTCTGGCCTGTGAGCCTTTGCTGAGGGGACACGCAAGCGCAAATAGCCTAGTAGGATTTTGTTTTGTTGGTCTTCGGCTGAAATAAAGATTTCTTTGCCTTCTGAAGCGTCATAGCTGATGGATTGGATTGTGACTTTTTCCAGGTCTGGCTTCACATGGTCAACTTCCATTCTGTGCCCCACTTCTCTGCAACGAATACATTGACACTTGGCACCTTGCGCTTTAAGTTGCTCATGCACAAGTTGGCGAAGGTTGCTTTTTTTAACGCCAGCCAAAATTAGTGCTGCAGGAATGTCACGTTGAACGCGCATGACTCTTACCCATGGCGGAATAAACTTTTTGACTTCAGCGATGAGTACTATGGCTTCCTCTGTTGTGTAGGGTTTGTAGGTGCCTTTTTGGTACCACTCATGCGCTTTTGTGCCAGCTATGCATAGGCATGGATAAATTTTTATCATGTCCGGTTTAAAGGATGCGTCTGTGAAAACCCGTCTGAAAGCTGCAATGTCTTTTTGAGGGTTGGAGCCCGGCATTCCAGGCATTAAATGGTAAACAATTTTGAGTCCCGCGTCCTTGGCTATGCGTGTTGCTTCTTGCACGTCTGCTACAGTGTGGGTCCTGCCAACTAAACGGTATATCTCGTCATCGGGGTTTTGCACGCCAAGTTCGATGCGCGTCACTCCCATGTCAAGCATTGCGTCAACGTGTTGCTGTTTTGCCCAGTCGGGACGAGTTTCCACGGTTATGCCTACGTTGCGGATTTTGCTTGTTTCAGCGTTTTCTTTTGCCTCTTCCAAACTTTGGGAGTTTTTGCCAGTTATTGCGTCTAGACAGCGTTGGATAAACCAAGTTTGATAATCCATAGGTGTAGCAGGGAAGGTTCCGCCCATGACGATTAACTCGATTTTGTCCACTTTGTGCCCAATCGCCGAGAGTTGGTCGACGCGGCTTCTGACCTGCAGATACGGGTCGAAGTTGTTTTGGGTTCCGCGCATGGCTGCTGGTTCACGCCCCGTGTAACTTTGTGGACTGCCTTGGGCTGGTCCTCCGGGGCAGTAAGCGCACGGTTCAGGCTGTGGGCACGGGTAGGGTTTAGTCATTGTGGCGACTACTGTTACGCCTGAAATTGTACGCGTTGTCTTCCTTCGCAAAATGGGCAAGAGGCGTTTCGTTTCTTTTGGCGTTAAAAGGCTTATTAAATCAGCGTTTGACGGTACCTCTTCAAGTTGGTATTTGGCTGCGGTTTTTATTTTTAGGCGGTTCGCGTCTTCACGTGTGGCATGAGGCATTTCCATTAGAATGTTTATGATTTCCCGTAAGGCATTTTCGTTTTTCAAGGTTTAGGGTACCAAAATATGGTTTAGTTAAGTGATAAATAAACTACGCTAGCGCTACGCGAATGTTTAGGCTTGAAAAAACAGTTTTTGCTTGTGCGCTTACATCCAGTTTTGCCCAGGTTTCCGTTGCAGAATCACGCGTTTCTCGTAGTTGCGTTTGTTTCGGTTTTTTGGGCTTGGCGATGTTTTTGGTGTCGCCTGGATTTTCGGCGTTTGAGAACGGACTTTTCCAGCTTTAGATAAACTACCGTGAGTTGGCATTTAATGCACCTTGCTCATAAAGCATGAATGTCACACTTAAACCTTACCAATCGGAATTAGCGTTTTAACTCTTAGAAGATAACATGACTAACTCTCTACCAAGGAAGGGGCGTCCATAACAGCATATAAACGCTTGTTTGAGAAGCTGACTTACCCACGGGGGGAGCCTTCTTTTTGCTACTGAGACTGCCAAGCAAATAGTATACCCCTTTTAGGATTTTCTGTGCAATTTCTAAGGCAATATTGCGCCTACCTGCCTAGTTTTTAGACCTATTCCCACTAGCTAAAAATAACCTACTTGCCCTCTTTTTGCTATCTAAACGACCAAAAAAAGAGTACCCGTATTTCTGGTACTGTGATAGAAGTTTTAATGTGTTCTGCTCGATGTTTTTCACACTTTAGGGATTAAAATACATACCAAATTATTTATACCAAGCATAAGACTCAATGTTACAGCGGCGAGTTTTTTGAAGATTGCTTTCTTTGAGGTTCAAGATTGGGAGCAGCCTCTTCTAGAAGAGGGGTTAGCCGATTATGAGATTCGCCTGTTCAAGGAGGAATTAAGTGAAGCAGACGTTGACCAAGTTGTGGATTTTGAGGTTGTTTCAGTTTTCATTTACTCTAACCTGAACAGTGACGTCATCGATAAACTTGAAAAGGCACGTTTAATCGCTACTCGTTCAATGGGTTTTGACCACATAGACCTTGAAGCTTGCAGGCGAAGGGGCATTTTAGTTTGCAATGTTCCTTATTATGGTGAGGTTACTGTTGCTGAGCACACGTTCGCTTTGATTCTTTCCCTCTCACGCAATATCCATGACTCTTACGAGAGAACACGTCAAGGCGACTTTACATGTGAGGGCGTTCGAGGCTTTGATTTAAACGGGAAAATCCTCGGAGTCCTGGGCACTGGTAGGATTGGCACCAAAGTGATTGAGATAGCTAAGGGCTTCAGGATGGAAGTGTTGGCTTATGATAAGTTTCCTAACATGAATTTGGCAGACACTTTAGGCTTCAAGTATGTGGATTGGCCTGACTTGCTAGCGCAGTCAGACGTGGTTACTTTACATTTGCCATTCAACAATGAGACTCATCACTTCTTAAACAAGGACACCATCAAACGTATGAAAAAAGGCGCCGTCGTAATCAATACCGCAAGAGGCGGGCTCATCGATTCACAAGCGCTAACTGAAGCACTTTTGAGTGGTCATCTCAGAGGCGCAGGCTTGGATGTTTTGGAGGAAGAAGCACTTATTCGAGAGGAGGCACAGTTGCTTTTGGATAATGTTCCACGGGAACAGTTGGCAACGATGCTGCAAGAGCATATTCTTTTGAGGCTCAAAAACGTGATTATAACGCCTCATTGCGCGTTTAACAGTAAAGAGTCCTTAGAGCGGCTTATTAACGGCACCATTGAAAACATTAAAGCCTTCATTCAAGGCAAACCGCAAAACATAATCAAATGAATGGCACTTTTAGCGCTCTCTAAAACACTCTATAACAATGAACTTGAGTGACTAGTAACAATGAACATGCGTGACGTAAAAGAACAGCCAAAAACAAGCCTATCCAACAAAATAACCATGAAACAGACGCCGAAGACATCGAAAAAATAGTGTCGCAAGCCTACTCTGCCTTAATTTGCTAAGCTATGGGCTCACTAATTTTGGGCTCATTTAGATTAGACTTAGAAAAACGGGTCTTAACACTTTCTTTTGATAGTAATACTTAACTGCTCAGTTTTACTGTAATGTTTTATCCCACTGGATAAATCCATGCCGACGGACCCAACGGAAGCTGCAAGAAACACAAAGCTTGCGTTGCTGTGATGGCGGGTTCACCCAAACATGGGACACAGTGGGCACGGGCACAAAATCCCACGCCGAGAGAGCTTGACCAAGCTTAAAGCGACGCTCAGCTATGCGGTTAAGTGTTAGGTTACGTGGGAGACAAACAGCCCGCAAGAAGGAATATGGTTTAAGCTAAGTTTCATTTTTTCCTAATCGCTACAGCAGATAATAAGAACTGGCTGGCAAATTCTTGCTATAGACCCTTGTTTCCGATTTGGTTATGGTGGACGAAGTCTTCTATGTCGCGGCGTACTCTGAGGTTTTTGGTTGAGGAGGTGGGGTATCCTAAGCGGCATGTATAAGCGATTTTCATGTATTCGGGAACTCCGAGAAGCTGCTTAAGCTCTGCTTCCACATGGGGGGCGGCGAAGGAACTGAGAATTTGTAGGCTAACTCCTAAAGCTTGCGCCATAAGCCACATGTTCTCCATAACGCAGCCTAGACTCATGAAACCTAAAACGTCGCCTGCTGAAGCAGGTGCCCTCTTCCTAGAATCGTATATCACTATCAGAAGCGTTGGGCTACCTCGGATGGACTGGGTCAGCGGCATAGGTGCAGTTTGGCGGGCAGCCTCTGATATTTTCGCTGGGTCTACCCATGCTGGCGGAAACATTGTGCCTAGGATTCCGGTTTTCTTTTTCAAAAGTTCCTCTTTTGAGAAGGACAATTGTTCATAGTTTTCGCGCAGGAAATCTTCGGATATGCGTGATTTGATGTTTCCTACTTTTTCCAGAACTGCCTTGTCGTCAACGACGACTACCTCGTAGTTTTGCATGTTGTGTGCGGTTGGCGCCCATCTTCCAGCATTTAAAATCTGTTTTAGCTTCTCTTTTGGTACTGGGCGGTTCGGGTCAAAGGGTACTCTCGCGGATTGTCTTTCTTGAATGATTTTTAAGATTTCAATCATGTTTAACCCTCACTTACCTTTAGGACTGCTCGGAAATGAACCTTTACAGCCATCATCCGTTCAAAAGCCACTGCGGCTTGCTCAAGCGGAAACACTTCCACCATGGGAACAACCTGCGTAGGTACCTGGGATTCGAACATAGGAACTAAATAGCCTAAATTTACCTTTGATAGAAAAAACTGGAAAAAGAAAGTTAATTCGAGTACTTGTCAAAAATTTTTGCTGGTCAGAACTTTAATTTTGACGGCAAATATTAACATAGGTATGCTGCACATTGGTAGTTGAATGTGTTGAGGTTGAGGAGCTAGGAAATTGGAAAGAAAAAGGAAAAGTTTTCATTTCCAAGAGATGGATTGGTTAATCAGTTTTCCCGCGTCAGGAAATGAGGAAAGAAAATACCTTTACTATTCAGTAGTGTTCAAAGATCGTAAGAAGGGAAACTCAAAGTCCCAAGTTAGTTTAATGGATATTGTGGATGTTGCGGAGTTTGAAAATAATTATCCTCATACAGTGGGGTTTTTCAGAGAACCAATTGATGAGGACACAAATTACGGCTTTAACTATTTGGAAATAAGAGTTATCAGGTGTATCGAAGAATTCTGGAAATTTTTAAACGACTTAGATATTTAGACTGTGTTTCATTGTTTTCCAAGTATAAACAAATCACAACGATATGCCTGTTCCAGATACTTAATTCTTAACCATTTTTGGTGTGATTAAGGAAAACATCTGAAGTGAGTATTTAGCTCTTTTTTTTCTTTTAGTGCTTTTTTTCTACATAAAAAAACAGCTTTTTCTATGTTGAAAAGCACCGTTTTGCATGCAAAGTGCGCAACTTAACCTCCATGCACATCTATGTTGAATCATATTTGGAGCCTATTAGGCGCATCTAGTAGACCGGGGGGTAGGCTTGAGCACACACAAATACCCTGAGGCAAAAGCCAAGAGCTAAATATACACAAGTTTTATTTTTTGTTTTTATAAACCGCACCAGCACTAGACCCTTAAGCCAATCAGCATGCTTTTATTTGTGGCGCAAGAATTATCCCTTAACAAAACTTACGTGGACGAAGGAAAGCTGTATGGTTGAGCTCAGAACGCAAGAACAACAATTACTCTCCGCACTAGCATCGCTTGGCGGAAAAGCCTCAGTAGAACAACTAATTGACACATGTGGTTTCCCAGATACCGCAGTCATGCGAACTGGGCTAACTCTTCAAGAAAAAAGCTACGTCGCCATACACGCCGAATACCAAAACGTCATCAAACTAACAGCTGAAGGTGAGGCATACGCGAAAAACGGCTTGCCCGAACGCAAACTAATCCATGCCGTGGCAGCGCTCGGCGGAGTAGCCGATCTCAAAAAAGCGGCGCAGCAAACGGGAATTGAACCGGAGTTTGTTCAGATTGCGCTTGGCTGGGCGATAAGAAAAAAATGGGCACTCTACACCTCAAGCGACAACACAATACGCATAGCTGAACCGCTGCTGCATCAAGAGTTCATTGAGGAAGGATGCGACGAAACCCTCCTTAAATACCTAAACGACAAGGACCAAGCAGCACTGGAAGACTTAAGCCCAGAGCTAAAAGTAGCAGCCGAACAGCTGAAGAAACGCACGCTCTTAACCATTGAGCCCAAAACCGCACGCACACTCCAAATCACCCCTCAAGGCAAAAAAGCAGCCGCAGAAGCCAAAACAGCCCCTCAAGAAGTAACCCAACTCACACCAGAACTTATAATCACAGGCAAATGGCACACCTCAAAACTGCAAAAGTACAATATTGAAGCGCCTGTAGCTAAAACTTGGCCTGGAAAAAAACACCCTTACTTACAATTCCTTGATGAGGTTCGGGCAAAACTTGTTAACCTTGGCTTCCAAGAAATGACAGGTACCAACGTTGAAACCAGCTTCTTCAACTTCGATGCTCTTTACGTGCCGCAGGACCATCCAGCGCGTGAACCAAGCGACATCTACTACATCAAAGACCCAGAGTACGGCGAGATAGGGCAACATGGCGAAGCGGTCGAGCATGTTTCGGAGACGCATGAGAACGGCTGGATAACAGGTTCAACAGGATGGGAATACAAATACTCACTGCTAGCAGCCCAGCGGTTGATTCTGCGTGGTCACGGCACATGTCTCAGCGCAAGAACATTGGAGAGCAAAAATTTCCAAGTTCCAAGCAAATATTTCTCAATAGCGCGGGTTTACCGTCCAGAAATAACCGATAAAACCCACCTGTCAGAGTTCAATCAGGTTGAAGGCATAATCATAGATGAAAATCTAACCCTGAAAGACCTCTTAGGCGTGCTGGGCAAGTTTGCTATGGAGATTGCTGGAGCAGACAAAGTATGCTTCAAACCGGACTATTTCCCATTCACAGAACCCAGCGTGGAACTGAGCGCCTACAAAGAAGGCTACGGCTGGGTAGAATTCGGCGGTTCAGGAATCTTCCGCCCAGAAGTTACCTTGCCGCTTGGCGTAAAAGTGCCAGTTATCGCTTGGGGACTTGGCGTTGACCGATTGTTTATGATGCGTGCAGGCATCGATGATATACGTCTGATTTTCAGCCAAGACCTTGATTGGCTAAGGAGAAAACAGGTGACATAAAATGCCCACAATCGACGTTGAATACCAGGAGCTTGAGCGCTTGCTTGGCCTTGAGCTGCAGGGTGACATGGCACGGTTAGATGAGATTTTAGTCTATATCAAGGGCGAGGTCAAGCTTTACAGTGAACGTGAAGGCGTCGTCAGCATAGAAATGAAAGACACCAACCGCCCTGACCTTTGGAGTGTTGAAGGTTTAAGCCGAGCATTACGCGGCTACCTAAACCAACAAAAAGGGCTTAAGCAATACGCAGCCGGCAAACCAGCTATAGAGGTAAATGTTAACGCAAAACTCTACAACATTCGCCCGTTCATCTGCTGCTCCGTAGTAAAAGATATTCACCTGACTGACCCCATAATCCGCGGCTTAATGCACTTACAGGACAAACTGGACAAAACTTACGGCAGAAGCCGACAAAAAACATCCATCGGCATATACAACATAGACCTGATAACTCCGCCATTAGAGTACACGGTTGCCAAACCGAACGATGTAAGCTTTGTTCCGCTGGGCTTTACAGAAAAAATGAGTTTAGCGGAAATCCTTGAGCGGCACCCTAAAGGCATTGAGTATGGCGACATAGTCAAAAAACACCCTGTCTACCCGATGCTATTTGACTCTAAAGGCAACGTGTTGTCTTTTCCGCCAATCATAAACTCAAACGACCTTGGCAAAGTCACCGAAGAAACACGCAACCTGCTTGTTGAAGTTACAGGCACCATGCATAAGACAGTGTTAAACACGCTTAACCTTGTCACTTCCGCCTTGATTGACCGCGGCGGAAAAGCTTACTCGGCAACAATCCATTACCCACAAGAATCAGAGTACCCAGAGAAAGAAGTGGTAACCCCAGATTTTAGCAGCAGGTGCTTGTCTTTGAGTGTCGAGTACACGAATAAGCTTTTGGGACTGAAGCTTTCGGCACATCGCATTTCTGAGCTTCTGTTAACTGCAGGTTTAGGCATCGAAAAAACGCAGGCTGACAGCGTAGAGGTGCTTGTTCCATGCTACCGCGTAGACGTAATGCACCAAGTCGATTTGATCGAGGATGTCGCCATCGCTTATGGCTATAACAATATTGAGCCACGTTGGCGCGAACTAGCCACAACTGGGCGTGCAAAGCTAGATCAGCGATTAATCGATATCGCACGGGAACTTATGGTTGGTTTAGGCTACCAAGAAATCTTAACCTACACATTGACCAATCAAGAAAACCTCTTCGAAAAAATGAACACGCAAAAAACCAAGAATGTGGAACTTGCCAACCCCAAAGTGGTAACCATGACGTGCCTGCGCAACTGGCTGCTGCCAAGCATCATGGAGTTCCTCAGCAACAACCAATCCGTAGAGTTCCCCCAAAAAATATTCGAACTCGGCAAAGTCACCCTGCCAGACGAAGCAAAAGAGACCAGAACGAGAGACGAAGAATGGCTCTGTGCCGCAACAGCACACGCAAACGCTAACTTCACCGAAATCAAATCTGACCTCGACGCATTTTTTGCTAATTTTGGGGTTGACTGGAAAATAAAAGAAACCGCTCATCCAAGCTTCATCGAAGGCAGAATCGGCAAAATAATAGTCGGCGACGTCGAAATTGGCATTATCGGCGAAGTTAATCCTTTGGTGCTTGAGGCCTGGAAACTTGAGAACCCAGTCGCAGCTTTCGAAATTAACCTGCAGAGAATTCTTGCGAAATAAGTCTGCAACTTCTGGTAAAAGTTTTGTAGTAGTTAGATAGGAAAAAAGGATAAAGGCTAATTCAGCGATATGGCAATAAGGTAATATAACATGTCTCTCAGAGTCCAAATAAATCCTAAAGTGAAAGAGAAATTCAGAGAAGCAGCCATGAAACGCTTTGGCTACGGAAAAGGAGCTCTAAGCAAAGCCGCCGAGGAAGCCATCCTTAAATGGCTTTCAACAACCGAAAAAGAACCCGCCAACTTCGAAGGTGACCCCGTAAAAGCCATAGAAGGACTACTTAAGGATGTGAACGTAGACTCGGTGACTTTACAACATGAGACGCAGAAGGTTTGGGCGAAAAAAGAGCTAACTCATGTACCCTGTTGACACTAACATTTTTCTAGAAGTCCTTCTGTGTCAAGCCAAAAAGGAAGAATGTGAAAAACTTCTTGAGCAAATCAAAAAAGGCAAAAAACTAGGAGTAATGACCGACTTCACTGGTCCATTCTTTAATCGTGGCCATGTACAGCTTTGAAAGACTGGAAGGACTCAAGGTTTTCCTCTCAAGCCTCACAGGCTACAAAGGACTACGCATCTACCCAACCGACTTAACAAATGAAATCAAAGCTACAGAATTAGCCACACAAAACAAACTTGACATGGACGACGCCATCCAGTATGCAATTGCACTTGACACAAACGTAGAAGCTATAGTATCATTTGACAAGCACTTCAACAACCTCAAGATTCCCAGAAAAGAACCGCATCAAATAACCCAAATCCCCAAACCTACTCAATAGTCTCAACCAAAAAAATCTAGAACCATGCGAGGGTTCCGTTTTTCCTCGCCCTTTTCAGGCACCACGCGTAAATAACATATCCTAACGGAACAATTATTGCGCACATTAACGTTAAGATCAACAGGTTTGGAAGAATCATCTGTATTGTCCAGCCTGTAAGCACAAGCCTGATGCACGTGAAAAAGTAGTATGGCGGAAACACATAAGAAATCGCTTGCAGCGCAGCCGGCATAACTTGCGGCGGAAACAAAACATTTCCGAACAAGCTTGTCGCTATGGTTATAAGCGCAGTCACTGGGTCGCCTTGCTTGGTTAAAATAAGGATTCCCGCACCAATCATACTAAAACCAATGAATGTGCCGATGCCTAACGCTAAAACAATTATTGTTCCCAAAATGTTAACACTTAACATTACCCCGAAAATTAGCACGCCGACGGCAAGATAGATTATAACTACGCCGGTGCTCCATATGAAGCCCCAAAGAGAACTGCCGACGATGAATGTTGTTAAGCTTGTTGGCGAAACCAAAACCTCTTCCAGCGACCAAGGGTTGATGGTTTTTTGGACCAATGTTATGCTTTGACCAAGGTAAGTGTTAAAGGCTAATCCGATAAGCAGGTAAGCGGTTAGGGTCAGATGGTCATATTTGAGCTCGCTTTGCATGGTTGCGTTTGAGCCCAAAAAAGCGAATGATAACGCGCCAAACAATGCAGTTAAAATAAGTATAGCAATGTTAGTCTTGTAAGTGGAGAAGCTGATGACGTCTCGTTTCATGAAGAAATAAATTTTTTCCAGTTCATCCCACATAGTTTATGCTCTCTTGGTTAATTCAATGAACGCGTCTTCTAAGGTGGGTTCTTCCCGCTTGAAATTTACTAACTTAATTTTTTGTTCAAACAGAAAATCGAAGATTGATGGAAGCAGGTCAACACTTTTCAACTCAACGCGCAATTCCTTCTGGCTAGGCAGTGAGTCTTCGTCGGTTTTTTCAGTTATACTTATTACGCCTTGTAAAGAACGCATTTGCTCAATCTGAGCCAGTGTTATTTCCTCAACTATTAAGTAGATTAACTCTTCATTTTTGATTTTATCTCTCAAAGCGTTCGGAGTGTCGCAAGCCACGATTTTTCCCTGCTTCAGGATAGCAATTTTATCGCAGATTTGCGCTGCTTCCTCAATATAATGCGTAGTGTAGAGCACTGTTTTGCCTGTTTCCTGAACGTTTTTTTTGACAAATTCCCTAATGTTCCTTGAAGAAATAGCATCTAAACCAGTCGTTGGCTCATCAAGCAGAATTATGGGTGGGTCTGGAAGCAGGGTTCTTGCGAGTGCAAGTTTTCTTTTCATTCCGCCAGAATATTTCTGGTACAACTGAAAAGTGCTGTTATCTAAACCCACAAGTTCCAAGACTTCCATAATTCGTTCATGCCGTTTTTGTCTCGGCACATTATAGATTGAAGCGAAGAATTCTAGGTTTCTGTAACCATTCAGCCGCCAAAAGAAGCCTCTTTCTCCGACACTGAAAAGAGTGCCAAGTGACCGCCTAACATTCATTTGCTGCTTGATTATGTCGAAACCGTTGATTAACGCGGTTCCACTGTCTGGCGGAAGAAGAGTACACAACATTTTGACCAGAGTTGTTTTTCCTGCACCGTTAGGTCCCAAAAGCCCAAAAAGTTCCCCTTTCTTAATTTCAAAATTGAGGTTGTCAATAGCGTTTACGGAAACTGTTTTGCGCTTGAAAAATTTGGTTTCAGAAGTTTGAATTTTTGATTTAAATGTTTTCGTTAGGTTAATCGTTTGAATGGCGTTTTCGTTTTGCAACCATTAAACCTCTTTGCCTTGATTAATTTTGATTGATTCTTATCTTGATGATGCCCTGCAAGCCTAATCAGTATTGCAGCAAGAAGCAATCAATTATTATTTCAGTTAGCGTTAGCGGACAATTAAGCATTTCGACATGGCGCGTTAGCTTCGTTTGATTGTAAAATCAACACTTGTAAAAAAATTACAGACTCCATTTAGCACGAAAGCATCCGCTTTAACTATTTGGATCCTATTTGGAGCATATACTGAATCCTGGGGGGTAGGCTGTGCGCACACACAAGAGGGAGACAAATCGATGATTGTATATAGTTAAAATTTATGAATCCATGGAATAAGCTGCTGGGCATTTTCGAATTTTTCTGAAAGCGGTAACTGCAAATATGCACCATATCTGTTAAAGTAGGGTGAGCCTTTTCTTGAGAACAAAGTTAAGACTTTGCCGTCATGGTTGATTTTGAAGCCTGAGTCACTTGATTCATGGCCTCTTATCAAAATTTTAGCGTTCAACTCTCCAAGAACCTTTTCCGTTACGCTTTTGCCAAAGAGTTGCCCTGCACCCCTCGGCGAAGAAGAAATGCCTTGTAAGTTTTCGTCGGGGTCGCTCCAAAGCAAATCTTCAAGCACGGCCTCGTTGTGGTTTTCTTGAGCTTGAGCAATGTCTTGGAGACTGCTGATTTGTGGAGATACGCCGCCGTGAATCATCAAATATCGGTCCTCAACAAACACGGCATTATAGAAATAAGCGAATAGAGCCCGTGTTTTTTCGTAAGCCATCTTCCAATCTTCCCCGAACCTGTTTTGGAATTGGAAGGGCAAATCATGCGGATAACCCAACAGATCTTTTGGCGCTTCATGGTTTCCACGCAACAGAACAACTTGCCCGGGAAAAGCAAGCTTAAGCTTCAGAATTGCATAGTAGATTTCTGCTGATTTGTCTCCCCTGTCACCGTAATCGCCTAAAAAAATCAACGTTGCCTCTTTGGTTTTCTCCATTTTCTCGACGAATCTGCTTGTTTGCAGGATAATGATGAGGCTTTCTAGGTCCCCATGCAAGTCGCCGATTACTAATGCTTCGCCTAACGGTTCAAGTTTAACTAAACGGTTTACTATTGTTAAGTTGCCAATTTGCCCATTTTCATTCTGCAGCAAGGACATGGCTTTGTCCACTGTCTCGATAAAGCCGCTGCTTTGAATGCTTAAAGCTTCTTCGACAAGTGAAGATAAATCCAAAGCGAAACACGGCAACTAGGGAATTTGAACTTTTATTTCAATTGAGCTGTAAATATCTCTTTCAATTGACCGCTTAAGATTGCTGATTTTATCAACAGCCCCTTTGTACGTGTTTTCTTTTACTGCTTCATGTGTTTCGATGCTAGTTTTTCTCGCTTTTAGCTGGTCAACCTGCGCCTGAAACACGGATAGATTGCGTTTTACCTCATCCATCATTGGAGAACCTGACAGCTGTTCTTTTGTAGTTGCCATTTCCACACATCTGATTTGAAGCTTGGCGAGCGAGTCTGCCTTGAGTATCTCATTTAAAGCCTGTTCGGCTTTCCTTGCTTTATCAGATTTTAATTTAAGCTTGTCCTCAGCCATTAAACTCTCAAGCTTCTGCAAAATCTCCTTAAGCATCGGATAACCAATCTCCTCAGCTATCAACGCGTCAAAAGGATTCGCCAAATACTGATTCACCTTGCTAAGCTCATCCGGAGTTATTCCACCTCCACCACCCGAGGTAGCTAATGCTTGCATTTTTATGAAGGGTTTTTGCAGATACCTAATCGAATGTTTCAATTCACCGCTTAACACTTCTATTTCAGCGTTTACCGAGTTTAGCTTATCAATCGGTCCGCTATTTTTCAACTCAGCAATTTTTTGTTCCAGTTCAGCTATTTCTTTTTCGATCGGTGTACGCTCATCCTTTATTTTTTCTTTTTCTTCTCCGATTGTAGCTAATTGCTGTTGGACGTTTTGAAGTTCATTTAGAAGCTGGAAGGCTTCTTCCAAAGTTTTAGTTTTAATGTACTCTTTTGTGACAAAGTCATTGAGGGCTGCATATGCTTGTTTAGATCTTTCGTATATGGCTAAAAATTTTCTTCTATCCATAATGAAGAAGGGTGAAATTCTTGGAAACCAATTCTTAATGTCTATATCGATTACAATAAAGACTTTTTGAATTTCCTGAGCATATCTATTTAAGGTATCGTAAGAAATTTCTTCTGGAAGATTGAGTTTTTTGAGACGGTCAAGAAATAAATGAGCAAGCTTGTTCAGGGCTCTGGCTCGATTGTAAACTTTCATGTTTCTTCTATCGATTTCTCTTGTACTATTATCCAAAAGCATCTGGCTTACGTCCCCGACGGCCTCGATTGCGGCGTTCATATCGTCCCTTAATTTTTTGGCTTGAGCATGCACGGGCGAGAGGATCGAGCTTGTCTGGTTTTCAAGCCACCGTTTAACTTCGTCAGATGATGTGAACTGGACTGTTTCCGACAATTGCGCTTCCCTATATCTTATTTTATGTTGGCTTATTTATCATTATTTCCAAATTTTACGCTGATCACCACCCTTTTTTGAGTAGCTACTCTTAAATAATTAGGCATAGCCACTAATCTGATTACTATGGAAACTAAAGCCATAACATTAACGATTGTCTTTGCTTCCCTAACGGTTGCTCTTAACCCAGACATATCAAAAATCTTCCTGCCAGCCCCATACGCGCCTTTCTTAATATACCAAATCTGGGAAATACCAATTGTAGCTGCTTCCTTGTTATTAAACTTAAAATCAGCCATAGCAATAGCAGGTTTAAACGCCGTAGTTCTATTCGCTATCTTCCAAGGCGCCAGTCCGTTAGGACCTGTCTATAACTTAGCCGCCACACTCTCAATGTTGTTAGGCATGTACATTGCTCACACTATTTTCTACAAAAGAATATCAAGCAAGGAAACATCGGCAAAATGGAAATACAATACATCTTTGGCAACAGCTTATACCGCATTTGGAATCACATTCCGCGTCATAATTATGACAGCCGTAAACTATGTCACACTTCCCTTTCCGCCGCCAGTCGGTTTTTCGATTCCACAACCAATCGTAACAGGATACTATGTACCTGTCACAAGCATATTTAATGCAACGCTGGCACTATATACTATTCCAATAGGCTACTTCATTGCAGTAATAATCAAACGAAACTTACGACATGCTAACATGCTATAATAAAAAAGATAAAAATTTAGAATCCTAAGGATTCAGCTAGCACCTTAGGGTTAATTTCTCCAGCTTTGAATGTTCTGCCAGTTTTAGCGTTGTTTATCATTAGCACTGCCGGCGCGAACAATCCGTGGTCAATCTTGTAGAAGTCTTTGTCGGCTTCGCGGAAAATCTGCAGGAACGGTTTCCCATAATCCTTAGAAGCCATAAGACGGAGGAACTAAAAACTTGTACAGCGTGTGCTTTTTGGTTCTATTTTTCTCTGAACAGTGACATGGTTGGGTAAATTTCTATTCCGGTTTTGTCGATCGTGTAGGGAACAAGGTTTGTGTTTACGCTGACACCTCTCATTTTTTCAACTTGTAGTCCTCTAGTTGTGGTTCCGCCTGAAAACAGAGTCTGCATCATAATGACACCGTGGACCAAGAATTCTTCATCAGATATATTTCGTTCAAGACCAAGTTTAGCCAATTCTGTAGTAACGAGAACTGTTGCACCGCAATCGGAAAGCGCTTCTATAAGGTCTACGCTAGCGGTTCTTCTCTCTATCGGATCCAAAAACCTGTAGAAAAGCGAAGCAAGCGTATCCAAAACCACGCGTTTAGCGTTGACTTTCTTTATAATCGCCTGCATGTCTTCCACCAACCTGTCGACCTGGAGTTCCTTTCCTCGAAGACTGCTTGATTCCTCTTTCATCATTTTTTCCTTAAGCATGGCAACTCTGGAGAGCCTTGTAGCGTCGAGGAAACCGAACTTCCCCTCTTGCTCAGCTTTTTTGAAATCCCAACCGAATTTCGCCATTTCAGCAAAGAAATGATTCTTACCCTCGTCTAAGCTGATGAAAACACCGTTTTCACCATGTTCGGCGATGCCCTTGTATAAGAATTGGGAAGCAAGTATTGTTTTTCCAGCACCTGGTCCTCCGATCACTAATATGACTCTATTCTGCGGGAAGCCACCGCTGATCAACTCATCCAAACCCTCAATTCCAGTAGGAACCGTCGTCACAGAATCTGACAATATATTCACCTTCGAAGATGCTAAAAGACTCTACTGTCTATTTATAATTTTTGTAGGAAGATAGAACAGAGCAGAACGTATGCATAGAACCCATCAAAGCAATATCGGACTTAGGGGTAACAACAACGGCGACGACGCTTAAAACAGCAACATGTCAACTTTCATAATTTTGCAACAAGCTGGCGCGCTCTTAAATTAAAGTATAATAATAACAAGACACTAATGAAACTATCGCGCGTTATTTGAGAAGGCGCGTGCGTGATGAAGATGGTTTCAACTGAGGTTTTTCCAGGTGCAAGTTTCTTGATAGATGGAGAGATTCCCCGCGGTATATACCTCCTCATAGGTAACTCAGGTGCTGGAAAAACATCCTTCTGCAAAACTTTCATAGCCAGAGGACTGTCAAACAAAGAAACTGGAATTTACCTGTCTACCGACGAAGATTGCGGCGAGATCCAAGCGTCAATTCAAAAACTCATGGAAGACCAGGACGGGATGAAAGGCGACCTTAGGCTGGTTGACGCGTATTCCTGGCGAGTTCGAGGCGCTACGGGCAACGAACCATTCGTAACGGTTAACCCGGCAAACCTCACCGGAGTTATGATCGCATGTCAGAAAATCTGCCAAGACGTATCGAAGCCGAGGTTTGTTTTTGATTCAATCACAGATCTGGCGATTCAATCAAATCCAGATACGACTCTGAAGTTTCTACAACTAGTTACAGCCAAGATGAGAAGCCTGAACGCTCTAGCTTTTTTCACCTTGATCCCAACGTCCCACGATAGCATGTTTGTCAGCACAGTTAGGACCATGTTCAACGGGATCTTTGAGATGAGACTGGACGACACAGGTTCGGAGATTACCAGAATGTTCAGGATATTCTCAATTAAGGGCGTCAAGCATCAGACCCGCTGGATCATCTTCAACATTACTGAAAGAGGAATATCGATGGTTGATGATAGTACTCCGAGATGCGCATGGTGCGGAGGAATCATCCCATACGAGCCTCACAAGGAGACAATTAAGGATCGCGACTACACGTTCCATGCGACTGGATGTTCAGATAATTTCAAGAGAAAATTGGCGCTTGAGCGTTTGTCAGAACAGTTAAGACCATGTTCGAGCGCGCACGCTTAGCAGGTAAGCGGGATGTTTGTTAATGGTTAGTGAAAAGGAGAAGCCTTGTTTAGTGTCTTGCAGTGCTTTGAAGGCGGAAATCCAGGAGCTCGTGAAAAGAGGCGATCTGGATGCTGATTTGGTTTTTGTAAGCAAGTTCTTCCACGGAGATTACGCTCTTTTGGAGAAGAATCTTCGGGAAGTTCTAAAACGAACGCTCCCCCGTTTTTCTGGAAGGGTAATTTTGGTTTACGGGGACCTGTGTCTTGGTGCAAATAATGAGATGAAAGAGCTCGCCGAGGAATATGGCGTAATTAAAGTAGACGCGGTGAGCTGCATTGACTGCTTGCTTGGTGGGAAAGGGAAGTTTTTTGAAGCTGACCCTACTCATAAACTCTTGTTATTGGACCCGGGAATGATAGATTTTTACAAGCATCTTAAGAATAAAGCGTTGAAAGAAGGTATTGATGAGGACATCTTTAGACAGTTTTTTAGTGGTCTAAAAGGTATCCTGCTTTTTGATACTCTGGGAGAAGTTGAGAAGAACCTTGAAGAAATAGACAAGTTGAATTTCGGTCTCTCAGTTTTGGAGACGAAAAGAATTGGGCCTCACAATTTGAAGCTGGTGATTTCAGAAGCGATAGAACGTAGCAATCAAACTGGCACGCACGCGTAAATAATGTCCTTACAAAACCGAACGAACAAGCGCGCTGCCTTGTACTGATATTATGTGGTGAAGAATGTTGGTGAGACGGTTTTGTGCTAAGGTTGGAAACGTAGAACTTGACTCGTGGTTTGCCAACGCATGATAGTTTTGGACTCTTAGAATTTTCTCATCAAGAAAATGTTGCCTTGCGCATCCCTAGCTCCAAGTCCAATCGTTTCGAGAGCTGGAACAACTATTTTGTCAGTGAAAAGTGATTGAAGAGTACAAACACCAGAATCGCATGCCAAAGCTACCAAGTAATCAGCGCGATATTCTGGTTTCTTGACTGCATCGACGTTGCAGGCCATCGGAACCAATTCCATATCTACTACGTCAAACCCGTCCTGCTTTAGTCTCTGAGCGAGTTCTTCCATTTTTTCTTTTCCGCCTGTCTCGCAAGCCCTTGCGCAGGAGTTGCAGGATACGATTCCAACTTTCTTCCATTTCTTGAGCATGCCTCTGACAACTCCGTATGGCTTGGAACTTGTAACAATCATCTGATTACCCCTGCAATCTATGTTGCGTTTTGGCACCTTAAAATTCTTTCGTTCCTTTCTTCTTCTATGGTAGGCGGGCGCGCTCCAGACTTTTGCGCTCTTTCAATTCAGCAATTTCTGTTCCAAGCCGATCACAATAGTTTTTCTTTAGTTAGACCAAGTTCGTTTTCTGAGTACCGTTGACTGGTCAGTTTCCTGATTCTGAGACTCCTTTGTACGCCGTTAGCAGTTTCTTTTTCGGTAATCCTGATTTCTCCGTCGAACAAACCTGTGATTGCCTGTGTCTCTTCTTGCGGGTGCATGTTCTGGTCAATGACCGCCAACGTTGTAAAGCCTTTGGTCTTGAGGTCCGGGAGAAGAGCGTTTAGCCATTTTCTTGTGATTACGGCATGGTGCTGGAGGAGGACATCGGACACTATTTCGATGCAGGCTCTTTTCGGACCGATTGCGGCTGGGCTCAGAGTGCGGAAAGCCTTTGTTACAGCGATGTCAATTTCGGTTAAGTTTTCTACGCCTTTAAGTTTAACTACGTTCGGCAAGTTTTGAACTATGACATCTGATCGGGGGTTGCAGATGAAAAGGTAAAAGTTGGATGGATATTTTTCCGCCAAAACCTTCCCGTTTCTTGCTTCTGCTGTCATGTAGAAAGTTACCGCACTCGCTTCTGCTCCTACCTCTATGAATCGTCTAATGAGTAGACCTCTTTCATCGCTAGAAGGCGAAACCAGAACCACCGCGTAGTTTTCGGGTATTCCTCCTCCCAGCAGGTCGTCGAGTTCTTCGAAGCCGCTGGAGATTCGTCCCGAGAGAACATGTACTGTTGGTTGGGCTGGCTGGACTGCTATCAAAGCTGGGTTGAGGTTGTAGGTTTTTGTTTCTCCCAATTCATCAATGTAGACTGCTTTTGGGTTTAACGTGAAGGTACCCGCCTTCACTGCTTGTAAGGTGACCTTGACTGTTTCAGCCTGGAAAGCGCCGATTTCTCTGTTTTTCATTTCGAGGCTGCCGTTTTGCAGGCTGCAATACGATGGAAGATTAACAACATTGAATTCAGGGGGGATTGCGCCCTCGATTTTGGTGAGGTTGCCCGCTCTTCTCGCGACGTTAACCAGGTCGAGGCGCATCTCAAACTTTTCCCCAACCTGAACCTTTCTCGGCATCATAAGACTCAGTTGCACGTTGGCGTGCCCAAACCTTTCTTCAGTCTGCTCATATAGTTTCTGAACTCTGTCCTGCTGAACTCTTGCCTCCTCAGCTCTGCCCTGCTTTTCAAGAGCCCAAGCATAGTTTGATCTACCGATTATTTCTTGGCCAGAGTATGCGTATGTTGTATTAGAATACTCTAGGACTTCCTCGAAACACTGATTCGATTCTTCCCACCGGGCCTTGGCAGCGAAATAGACGCCTTTAGACACGGCAACCGCAAAAATATTCATGTAATGCGAGAGAATTTCTGGAGGCAGCTTTGTCATTCTATCAAAGTACTCATCCGCATGTTTCAAATCCCCAAGTTTACTGTACCCACTGGTAAGAGTTGCATAAAGAGAGCCTTGTATCCAGTTTACGTCTGTTTTCTTGCAGTACTCCAACCCTTTTAAGGCCTGAGACACTATCTCCGCAATTTCCTCTTCGCCCTCATCAGCAAAGCTAAAGCGTCTGGTGCTCGCCTGAGCCAATTCGGCAAAAACGTCTAATTTCTGGCCAATCCTCAGGACGTTGGAATATTCACGTCTGGCTTCTGGAAGAAGCCCAGTAAAAACCAAGAACGCATACCCTGTGCCTAAAGTGGCTTCTATTTCTTTGCGGACGTCGCCGAGTTCCCTAAAAATGGCAACTGAACGCAGCAGTTGACCCACTCCTTTTTCCTGCGAATCTTCGAAACGCACACACGCTAAGCCGCTTCTGCACAGTGCGTCGGCCGCGTCAGCGATAGAGTTCTCTTCTTCAAATACCTGCAGAACCGCGTCGTAATCTGCCATGTCCATTTTCTGGTCTCCGCGGCCCGCAAAACCCCAGGCTCTTGCCATGGTGTTGATAAATCGAGCCTCCTCCAAGCGATCATCCACGGTCACCTCTTCGGCTTTCCTCGCATATTCCAGTACAAGATCAGTGTCGCCTTTGAGAAAAGCCGCGTCCATAGCCTTTCTGAGAGCGCGCAGCCGCACCACGCCCGTTTCGTGGGCGGCAAGCTCGTCAAAAGTCTTTATTGCTTCTCCATACATGTAGTTGGCAGCATAAGCGTCTCCAAGCCCTTCTAAAGCGGTTCTCTTCTCTTCAGCATGCCCTTCTAGGATATTCTGGAGTACGTACTCAAAGTGTTTGATGGCTTGTAAGTTGCTCCACCTCGCCAGCTCGTCCTTCGCTGCCGCTAAGGCGTACCCTACTGCTTTCTCTTTGTTCCCAGCCTGAGCATAATGATAAGCCAAATCACTGAACGGCAGTTTGCCATCCTTGCCTTTGCCTTCGAGCTTCTCTGCAACCTTAGCGTGATACACCCTTCTTTGGGCTGGAGAAATCTCACTGTACACTGCGTCTCGAGACTTAGCATGATCAAACTGGTACATTTCTCCTTCGCAGCAAACCAGAGCAGTGGTCTGCCCAATCGTATCCAAGGTTTCAATAGCCTCAGCCGACTCCTGACAGAGCACAGAAGCAACAAGTTCCGCGTCGAACCTCTCTCCCATAGCGGAAGCGACGTCAATCACCTTTCTCTGATTACGCGTCAAACTGCTCAGTCTTTGCAGGATTATGTCCCGAATCTTGTCCGGTATCCCTATCTCACCATGAGCCAGGCGCCATTTGTCGTGTTCATGAATTAGGCTGCCGCGTTCATGCAGCATCCTCAGCGACTCCACTATGAACAGCGGGTTTCCCTGGCTTTCTTCCGCGAGTTTTGCTGCTAGTTCTTGTTGGAGGTCGCCTCCCAGCATGTTTTCGGCAAGCTCCGAAACATCCTTTTGATTAAGGTTAGCGATCTTGATTTCTTTGAACAGGTCCTCGCGCTTCATCAGTCGCAGTGTTTCGACCAATGGATGCGGCCTGCCCTCTGCGTCGGCTGTGAGCTGCTCGCTCCTGAACGTTGCTAAGAGGAGAACTTTCTCAGAATTCATCGCTCGGGCAATGTAATGGATTAGTGCTAACGATGCCGAGTCTGCCCAATGTACGTCGTCTATGAACAGGATTATCGGTTTCTTAGCCGAGATGGCTGTGAGGGTTTTTGTGACGGCGGCGAAGGTTTGGTCTTTCCACACCTGAGGAGATATCATCCGAGATTTTCCAAGCTGCTCAGCCTGAGTTGGACCCTTCAGCCACGACATAATGTCTATGTCTTTTGGCCCCCAAGTCCTTTTCTTTTCAATTGGTTCTATTTTGGATCCACTTAATTGAGCGCTGGCATCTTCGTTTTCTTCGCTCTGTTCCCCTGAGAAGTAAGCGTTGAAAGCTTCAAAAAAAGGAAAGTAGGGTACTGCCGCATTGCTAAGACACCACCCAGTCAGCGTAGTGACCCCTTGTTTTCTTGCCCTGTTCAAGAACTCCGTCGCGAGCCTTGTCTTTCCGCTGCCTGCCTCGCCCGAGACAAAAACTGTTTTCCCCTTCCCTTCAATTGCCGAATTTAAGAATAATTCTAGCTCTTCGAGTTCTTTTTCTCTCCCAACGAGAACGGGCTCAGCTAAAACTCCAGAAATCAACATCATCAACAATCCGAGTATTCACACGGGAACGCAAAAGGTTCTCCCTACTAGCCTATCATATAGCTGAACCCCTCAAAAAGCTTTTCATCGACCCCCAAAACCCAAACGAACGAGTGCCGAAGGACGTCGCCAACTACGAGGCGGGCGCGGTTTGGCGCAACACCGTCCACGACCTCAAGGAGCTATTGGACATTTTGCAAATGGGGGTTGGAATGCTATGTTCATGGTCAGATTGGCAAGTTTTCCTTCCAATTTCTCAAAGTGTGAGCCAACTTTTAAAGTCCTAAAGATCCTTTTATCACGTCAACATCTAGGCTTCCTGCACGGAAAGTCTTGCCTGTTTTTGTATTGTTTATGGCTACAACTGCTGGGGCGAAGATGTTGGTGTCAATCTTGTAGAAGTCGAAGCCAGCCTCCTTGAAGATGTCTAGAAAACGAGGATTTTTCTGAGCAAGTCTTCGGGCTTCCTGGAGCATCTGAGATGAAGAAGAAGGCGCCTGCTTCACTATGTTTTCGAGCTTAACCTCATCATCAAAGCTCAAAGTATAGTTCGTTACTCCTGCGTAGAGAATTGCATCGTTTGTTCTTCCCATGGCTTCGCCGGCGTTCGGGTGGAGGGGAACAATCGGCGCGTAACCCCAAGCATGCTTCACAATCATCGGGTCGAGCCCTAACCTCTCAAGCTTGTGTAATCCCGTTTCCACAATCCTGCCAGAAACTTGCGTAGCCCCCACCAAACTCGTAGTGGAAAACATCACCAAAAACAGGTTCTTGGACGAGACTTTGCATTTGTCAGCAATTAGCTGAATCACAGGTTCTGGAGGCTTCTTCTCAGTTTCTAAAACAAGGATAGCCGTGTCGGATTCATCTTTGTACTGAAGTTTCTCATAAAGATCCTTTGGCTTAAGAGCCAAAGCCCGAGCGGGACCCGAAGCGATAGCAGAAAAACCTTCACCCTTCACTTGCCAACCTGCAAACTGAGACGCCAGAGTTGACAACGCAGGATGATCCGTAACCACAAAGACTGAAGGCAAAATAATATCGCCATACTGAATGGGCAAAACAGAAGCTTTTCCGTAACCAGCCAAACATATCTCAGTGACTAATTCGCCAGCTAGAAAGCCGCCTTCCGCGTTGATACCTGCATCAATTAAAGTCGCTCCACTTTCCGATTTTTCAATCGTAATCGCATACTTATCGGCTTCACCACACAGCTTATTAATTAAATTCAAAGCCGACTTGTTCAAACTGATCTTCGACTGCGACACCTATTATCCTCCTCGATGACTAGAATAGCGAAATAAATCCGCTAGCAGAGGATAAGTATTTCCCTTCTCAGTCCTCGGAAACTGCATTGATTACGCAGATGCAATTGGAAGGCAGCATGTTTAGAGCTGTTCATATGACAGACGCCCAAAGTGTAAGGCAAGACAGATTTCTTAATGCTTCAACAGCTCATGATATTCGTTGACTTTGCGAGCATACTCCACGTTGATCAAGTTTCTAAGTTCCACATACACATCCAGATTTATTTCATGCACAGACTTGATATCAGAATTTCCAAGCAGAGTTCCGAGTTTGCGGATTTTTTGCTGCCACAAATCGTTGATTTGAGATGAAAACATAAAAGGATACGTTGCCATTATCTCATCAAGCTTTTTTCTCTCTTCAAATTCCAGCCAAAAACCTTTCTTTTCATCGCTTGAGGAAGTGATTTTGTTTAATAACGTGTACAATGGACCATAAGCTTTTTCCAGTTCGTTTCTAGCATCTTCAATTTTATGCCATTTGGTTTCCAGAGAAGTTCGCATGAATGTTGAATAACCTTCAACTGCGGCGAAGGAAGCAAGCGCGAACGTGAGAAGCACAGTGATCTTATCCATAAAACTCATTGGAGAAAAAACAGGAATATACGTAGCAAAAATCTGAGGCGAGTAAAGAACAAGAACCAAAACAATCAATCCCAAAAGCGGAAGATAAATAGCAACCCGTTGAAACTCCAAACTGACTCCCCAATACTATTTGTTTTTCCACACTTATAATGATAAAGCCGCCTTGGATAAAATCAACGTTTCAGAATGTAGCAAGGTCTTGTAACTTAAGCACTAATGCGCCAGCCTTAACAAGCGGTTTTTTCAATAAGTAACATCGCTTTTGGTAACATTAGCCATCCCTTGCAGCTTCAACAGCAACCCAGACTTTCCGAACATCAGCATCTCGAATGGCCTTTTGCACGCCGACCTTTCCTTTATCATTTTTCTGGTATAGCATTTTTGAGAAGTCATCATAAACGTTCTTTCGATGCCCAATGAAAATTAACCCTAACTTGCCTAAGGTCTGTATCCGCTCAGGGTGCAAAGCGCCAAAGCAGCCGCTGTTAAATCCGCAGTCGTTCCAGGATTGCACTTGTTTTGGGATAGCCGTAGTTTCTTGTCAAATGCTGTGAGGCATTTTTTGCCTTTCTCGGTTTCTAATCCGCCAAGCTCCAAGACAGCCTTAGCGTCAGATGACATGTCCGTTGCTTTTTCCTTGCCAACTTTTCTTGCTATAAAAGTGTCGGGGCGTTCCGAGAGAATTTTTAGGAAAGTGTGAATGACTGCTGTGTTCAAGGGTTTGCTTTTTAGCTGCTCCATCAAGTATGGGTAGGCTAAGTCGAAGGTTACTGGGTAGTTGTTTACCCATTCTGCGCAGATGTCGTCGTATGCTGAGGCGATTTTGAAAACCTCAAACAAAGTAACATTCTCTTTTATTAAGCGCTCTTTCGAGCGTGGGTCGGTTACGTCAAGGTCTGGCGCGTCATTGAGACCGCTCGGGTTGGCAATGTCTACTGCTTCATAGAGGTGCACCGAGTCCAATGCGGTGGTTGATTTAACTGCCAAGTCAATGTTTTTGCGCAAAACGGAAAAATCAAAGGCGTAATTTTTGTTGGTTGGGGTCATACCCGCGCCTACAGCGATAGGCATAAACAGCATTATGGTGCCGAGAATCGTGTTTCCGCCCCTTTGCCAAGCATTAACATCGCTGGCGCAGGTCTTTATTAGTTGTCCCAAGCCAACCTCGCTTATGCCAAGCTTGTTTTCTGCCACTGAAGCTCCACGGTTAGCAGCTTCTTGGAAGGATGATCCTGCAGCAACGGCTGAAGCCAAGAAATGCTGACATATAGTTCCTTCAAAGCCCGTGGTGAAGTTGACGTTGCCAGGTTTTTCTGCGCTAACTTCAAGCAGTATCGCCAACTCTAAACATTTGGAAATGTACTGTGGTTTTTCCTGGTTGTTCATTGTTGCACAGACTGTAAATATTCAAAAAGATTTATTAAAGTATTGAGAGGTGCTTTGTAATTTTTCGTGCATCCAATAAAGGGTTAAGAGTTTCTGAAACACAAGGTTAAGTAACTAAGCAAAAATGTGTGTTTGAATTTGCAGACTAAAACAGAACACCCTTATGTTGCAATTAATGCGAAAATTTGTGGCGGTAGCCCAGTGGTAACTGGAACGCGTGTCAGAATTGTAGATATAGCGATCAAGTATGAGTATCTTAACCGCACACCAGACGAAATAATTAACGCTCACCCACACTTAAAACTTGAACAAGTCCACGATGCCTTATCCTACTACTATGAAAACAGAGAAGCAACGAACAATAAAATCAAAGAAGACAAACAATTTATCCGGAAAATAAGCGCAGTCAGAAATCAACGTGAAAAGTCCTGTGCAAACTTAAAATCTACGGAGATGAAAGTGTCGCCACAGGGCACTAAGCATGGCAAGGCTAAGGGATTGGTGACAAGCTATTTAAAATAAGCAATATACTATGCTTACAGCCGAGAGCTTGCCCTTTGTTAATAGTGACTTGCAAACTTGGAAAAGTCGTAAGTCTTGATGTAAACAGATGGAAGCATGTGCTAAGTCACCCAGAAATGAAAAATCAAAGGTATAGAATAAAGGAGTCGCTAGTTAACCCTGATGAAATCCGAGAGAGCGAACGTAGTCCTCAAATTTGGTTGTTTTACAAGCTCTATGCCAAAACTCCAGTGACCCAGAAATTTATGTTGGTAGTTGTACAGGTTAAGGACGGCGAAGGTTTTATAGTAACGGCTTTCTTTACTGATAAAATAAAGAAAGGTGACATAATCTGGAAAAAGAACCAGTGAAGGTTTGGTTCGATCCTCAAGGAGATCTACTGGAGGTACAAGTAGGCAAGCCTCGGAAAGGTTACTTCAAAGATGCTGGTGACGACGTTTTCCTCCGCCTGGATACCAAGGGAAATGTCATAGGGTTTGCCATCCTCAATGTTACAAAGAGACAGAAGCAAGCAAAAGAAGTAGAGCTACCCATAAAAGGATCTTTTTCCCAATAAAATAACTAACTTCTTTTAATATTGCATGGACAAACCGTTGGTTACGCTTTGATAGGAGAGGTTTAAACTGAAAGCACGGGAAGGCGACTTAATTAAAACAAAGAGCAAAGTGGTTTTTGACGTTAAAGGCTTAGTTCATCCCGCAGGCAAGATTGTTGCGTTTCCGCGTTTTATTCCCTCGCCGCAGGGCACAAGGCAAGGCAAAGAAGGCACTTACGGCAAAGTCTACAACCTAGGTGACAGGTTCAAGTACCTGCAAGAAAATCATCCCGATTTGATAGTTTTTGACCCTGTCTTTGGGGAAACAATGTGCGAAGTCCCAATCGCACAAGTAGCTGAGCATTACAAGCCTGAAGAAAAACTCTGGTCACTACGTACATCCAAGGACCTTACCGTATTAGAGAACAAGGCTTTGCAGCTGGCTGAAACCCTAAAAAAAGAAGCGAATATTCCCTGGAGCAGCATAGGCATTTCCGGGTCGATAATGGCTGGATTAACCACTGAAAAATCAGACATAGACCCCCTGGTTTATGGGGTGGAGAATTGCCGAAAAGCCTACGCCGCCGTGCAAAAACTGCTTAAAGATGAGAATTCTGGGTTCAAGCCTTATAGTCGATTGGAGTTGCAAGAGCTATTCGATTTCCGTTCGAAAGACACCCAGATGAGCTTCGAAGACTTCGTTTTAGTCGAAAGTCGCAAGGCGTTTCAGGGCAAGTTCATGGGAACTGACTATTTTATCCGTTTTGTGAAGGATTGGAGCGAAATAAGCGAGCATTATGGGGACGTGTGCTTCAAAAACAGTGGCTACGCTAAAATAACAGCCAAAATAGCAGACAACTCAGATTCCCTTTTCACACCCTGCACATACAAGCTTGAAAATGTCCGAGTTGTTGAAGGACCCAAGTTGCAGCCAATACAGGAAATTGTTTCTTTCCGCGGCAGGTTCTGTGAACAAGCAGAGAACGGTGAAGCAGTTGAGGCGCAAGGAAAAGTTGAATTGGTAACCAACAATAAAAACGGTGGCGAATATTACCGTTTGATTCTTGGCAATAAACCGTCGGATTACATGGTTCTGTCACATGTTTAATGCAGCACTTTCAAGGTTTGCTCGTAGTAGCGTGGGCAATAAGTCAAAGTAACCTGACGAAAACTCTCTTTTGGCGACACTACTTCTTCGAGGTTGCCTTCAACAATTACCACTTCGCCCTTTTGCGCTTGCTGTCGGAACTCTTCCATGAAAGAGAAAACTCTCTTAGCCTCAAGCGCTTCTGGTCCGCCGCTTAACACTTCCAATGGCTCAATGCCGTAGATTGATGGAATGAAGGGTGCTTCATCATCCGCTGTGATGCGTGCTTTGAGTTTAACCCAGCCTTTTTGCTGGATTCCTGTTTGGGGGTCGTATTCTGATTTGATTTCACTCCAAGCCTTTACAGGTTCAAACTCGGCTTTTATGGTTCTTCCACTGGCTTTATCGTCGTATAAACCGTAGATTTGTTTTCTTCGCTGATGCCAAACGAAGTCTTCAACGGTGAAATTTTTGAATCGCCACTCCTTGCCCGCCATGGCTTGGTCTGACTCAAACTCGTTATGCAACCCTGAACTCTTATCGCTGTATAGGGCTTCAAGCGTTTTTCTCATTTTAGAGTTTTCTTTTTTGCCGTAAACTGTGAGGTCTATGTCTGAAAACTTTGGGTTATGGAAACCATGAAGCATCGAGCCGAACACTCCAAAATTTCGCGCAGTTAAGCCCGAATTTTCGAGTGCTATGCTAAGCACATGTTCCATTGCACCCAGCAACTCGTCCGTTGGCCCAGCCTCAAGCAAAGCTGCTAGTCGCTCCTCAGGTTTTCTTGCTTCCATGATAGCTGCTTCTTTTACACCGACGAGTTTTAGCCCAAGCATCTCATTAAAAACCAAGTGCTGAGGATACTTCTTAGCTACCAACTTCATGCCTTCGTCATTATAGAATTTGTAGTAAAGCTGGTTTCTGCCAGTTCTTGGCGCTCGCGGGTCGGTTGACTTGAAAATGTTTGCTGAAGCATACTCTGCATCGCAGATGTAAGCGTCTGGCGGATGCGAGTAGCCGAAGACGCGGAAGATTAAGCCTTCACTCGTTTGGATTGCGTCGCGGTCGCGCAGTTTCAAGCTGTTGGCCAAATGTATTCTTCCTCTGAGGTTGCTGTTCCAACAACCACTTGGTAGAAGACTTCGTTTGAAGTTGTTGATTCAACTCTTTCTAGTTTGCCTGCGACCTTGATTTCGCTTCCTTTGCGGGCGATATTTCTGTAGCAGCCGATGTTTGAGACAACTTGAGTGGGAATTTTATCCAAGTCAAGCTCTGATTGGTCGTCTTGGGGTTTATAGCTTGATATTTTGTAGGTTGCTGGGCGATACATGGTTTCAGTGTCATCGCAAACAGTGGCTTGGAAGCGCACTGGGTCAAGCGGTATATAGCGATATGCTCCATATTTTGCTTTGACTTCTTCTGGCTTGTGCGTTGCATTGTACATGAATATTTTGCCTTGGTATTTTCCTTGGAATTTTCTTGCGGCTTCCAAGCGGTTGCCAACAATGTAGCTTAGTTTTCCAGTGTTAACAAGTCTTGCTATGGCTTCTTCTACTAGGCGGAAGTTTTCTGTGCCGTAAATAACAAAGTCTATGTCTGATTCTGGCGCATGCATGTTCAAAGCGATGGAGCCGTGAACGCCAAAGTCGCTTAAGCTAACGTTTGATTCTTTGGATATTAAATGAATGAGGTCTAAAGCCATTTGTTGCAGGTTATCACGTTTCAGAAGGTTCTTCAACCAGACTAAACGGTCTTTAGGAACAAAAACCTGCTGAATTAACCCGAAGGGTGCAGTGATTAGTTCCTTGTTGCGGAAGGGGCAGTAGTAGAGATAGTCTGGAAAGTTTTTGCGGAAGGCTTCAATGAAAGTCTGGTAGTTTTTAGCTGTGTAGAGTTTTTCTGCCCTGAAAAGCTGGTTATCGCCGAATTTCCATGTTCGCTCCAGCATTTCAACGTTAAAGAGCTCTTTGAATTTTGCTGGGATGTACTTGAGAAATGCAAAAACGCGGTCGTCTGGATGCTCGTATCCAAAGGTGTTGAGTATGAAGCCGTCTTTAGTTACAAAGGTGTCTCCATCCATTGGAACCCAAATTTCTTCTGCCGTATGCATGCACCGCGAATAAGATAAAAAGTGAACATTAAAAAATCTATTGCATCCCCCTGCAGGTAGGATATCTGAACTGATGCTTTCTTGAACTAAAAGATTAGAGGAAGATATCCAAACCAAAAGAGTTCGCTTTGTGAAAAAAGATATATTCAAAAACGAATTCATTCTTGACAATGACTGGTGATACAAGACGGCTTCATCTAACGCTGAAGAAAACAATAACGAAATGGTAGTTACACCTTGGGAAGTAAAAGGCAAAGTAGACTACGAACGTTTAATACGTGAGTTCGGCACCCAACCATTAACCCCCCAACTGCTTGAGAAAGTGGAAAAACACACAGGCAAACTGCACGTTCAACTTGAAAGAAGAATATTCTTCAGCCACCGCGACCTAGACGTTGTCCTTGACCTCTACGATAAAGGCATAAAATTCGTCCTATACACAGGAAGAGGACCATCAGGACCAGTGCACATTGGCCACTTAGTGCCGTGGATTTTTACGCTTCACATTCAACAAAAATTTAATACGCGATTATACTTCCAGCTAACAGACGACGAAAAATACCTCGTAGATGACGACGCCAGCCTGAAAGAAACGCGCAAATACGCATATGAAAACGCCCTAGACCTCATAGCACTGGGATTCAAACCAGAGAACACCTTCATCATTTACGACACCGAAGATATCGATTTGCTGTACGACATTACATTGGAAGTTGCCAAACGCATCACTTACAGCACCGCGCGCAGCAGCTTCGGCTTTCAAGACAGCACCAACATCGGCTGGGTATTCTGGCCAGCCATCCAAGCCGCACCATGCTTCATCCATAAAAAACTCACAGGCGAGAATGTGCCAGCGCTTATCCCCGCAGCCATCGACCAAGACCCGTACTGGCGTGTGACACGCGACGTAGCCCAAAAACTCGGCTACTACAAACCTGCTCAAATCCACTGCCGCTTCCTTCCCGGGCTCGGCGTGGGCGGAAAAATGAGCGCAAGCATGCCAGAAACCAGCATATTCACCATTGACCCGCCAGACGTGGTGAAGAAGAAAATTTGGAACGCTTTCACAGGCGGCAAAGGCACAGCAGCGGAGCAGCGGAAAACAGGCGCCGACCCAACAGTCTGTAGCATATTCCAATACTACTTCTTCCTCTTTGAAGAAGACAGCAGCAAACTTGTCGAACGAGAACGCAAATGCAAAGCAGGCGGGATGCTATGCGGGGAATGCAAAAAAGACATTGCAGACAAACTCAACAAATTCTTAGAACAGCATAGGGAACGCAGAGAAAAAGCCAAAGACATAATCGAACAATACCACATAAAACGCTAAAGCTATGGCCTAAAAGGATTTATAACTTTAAGAAAGCGGTAGTTTTCAAAATCGCTAACATTTTCAGTATAAATTGCGTCTATACTATTCTCTTTTGAAGTTACAGCTATTATGCAATCGAATATTCTGCCTTTTGCTAATCTTAGTTCCTTTACCAGTTTGAAGACCTCAATAGGTGTTAGTGAAGTGGTCGTTACTCTCTCAATTTCACGGCATTCCCAAAGGTCTAAGCATAAATCTGCAGCTTCATCCAAATCCATGGGGCATTCAACCCTTTTTGGGTTGGTTATAACTGCAAAAAACTCGTAAATTACCTGAGAGGGCAAACATGCGTCTATTTCGCCTTTTAATGCTTGCTTTACTATTTTACTGGCTTGTTTTTGATTAGGGGAAGATTTGTTGTAGGCATGCACAAGGATGTTTGTATCAAGTAATATCTTCATAAATGTCTTCCCTAGAAAGTCGCCCCTTTACTTTACCTAAATCAGGTGGATTATCCAACATTTCAAGAGCTTTTTTGGCTGTTCGGCACCCGCGGGCAATACTCAACTTTGCCACGCCCTTCTGAACCACTTCAATATGAAGGACATCACCGTCAACAAGCCCTAATTCTTCTCGAACTTCACGTGGAAGGTATACTTTATCCTTGTAGTAGGTAGTCTCAGCCAAATCAAACCACCATATTACCCAATCAATTGGGTAAAATATAAGCCTTCTGACAGAACATTTCAGAATAGAAAAAGCACTAAGCAAGATGTAATCGAACGATACCACATAAAACAGTAAATATTCTAATGTATTTAGCGTAAAATTTCTTTTATTTCAATTCTTCAAGAACTTTTTTAAATTGAGGTTTTAGGGTTATTAATGTTTGAGCTGTTTTCCAAATAGACTTTGGGCTTATAGTGAAGTATTCGTGTGTTAGATCAGTTCGCATATCGGAAAGGTCAATGTATGGTATATGAAAACGATAAAATAATTCTTTAACCGTACGGTGTTTGGCTAATACACGTACGGCTTCACCAATGTTGCGTACGTTAGCGTCTACTGCATCTATTGTTCGGGCATCCTTTGCAAAATCATCATAGGGCATCCCCTTAGTGTACGTCTCGATTTTATCAATGAAATCAAGGATTTCAGATAAGTAAAGCTTGGGGCTGCGTTCTATGTGGTCTCTTTTCACACAGATACAACTTCCTCTAAAACCTGTTCTTTAATGTACTTGTTTAGGAACTCTTTTGAAATCACGTCCACTTTCATGTGGAGTTTTCGCCTAAGGTATCTTCGCAAGCCAGCGATTAAAAGTAAGTCAACCATTTCAGAATATGTTACTAGAATATCTAAATCGCTCTTTTCAGTCTGTTCACCCCGTGCATAAGAACCAAAAATGTCGATGGTTTCCACCTTGAACCGTTTCTTTAGAGTGGGCTTTAACGCTTGAAGTTGCTGTTTTACGTCTTCAAGTGATCTCTGCATAATCCTCAAACGCTCCCAAGTACTGGCTTTAATAACTTCTTTAATGTTTTGACCTCTTTAACTTTATGCAGAAAACACAGAGAAAAAGTGCTAAAGACTAATCGAACAATACCACATGAAACGGTAAAGAATCCAATAGAACGTATTTTTCGCCATCATTTCATTTTCTCTTCCTGAATAGTTTTTTGTCGTCATTCCAGAGTCATTCGGTATGAAGGAGCAGTCTTACTCATCTTTGCTAAGGCTCCGCAGCATTTCGAACGTGCGTTATGTGGGAGTGGACGAAGTCTTGTTCTGAGAGTGCTTTGTGGATTAGGTCTTGGATGGCAGCGTTCAAGTTGCCGTTGTAGTAGGGTCTAACGATTTTCTCCGCAAACTCGCTAATGAGCGAAGCGGGAACATCATGTAACGTTAAATCCACTGGGATATCATTCTCTGTGGGTAAAAGTTCTGTTTTCGTTTTCATATGCAATCACTTTGGCTCGCGCATATGGTTCATAGTTCTTAAAAGATAGGTGAACAAACGACTATAGAGGGTAGTGGAGGGGTAAGTGAAAGTGAAATATGGTTTAACTTGTCACTTTATTCTCTAAAAGAAACTTGCTGCTGTGATTTTACAGCCTCAAGTTCTTAAATTCTTATATCCTATCTCTGGAGTAGAATGGAGAGTGTTATTGTGCCGCAATATGCCATAATAGGAACGCATCCTCCTGATGTGTGCCCAATGTCCAACAAAGCATCAAGAGAGATGGCAAAAAAAGCGTACGCTCAGCTTCCGGCGCTCTGCAAGAAGCTTAACGTGAAAGTTCTTTTGGACCTTCATCTTGATCCTAACCACAAGGCTTTCATGCTGTTTGAAGCCCCTACTGCAGAGGCTGTGAGGGACCTTGTTACAATGGTCGGTTTCGTGTACTTTCTAGATTTCAATTTCCACCTTGTCACGCCAATATCAGACATACGGAAAAATGTGGACGAGATGCCTACAATATTCTAAGGACCCGCTGCTGCTGTTTTATTGAGCATGGCTTCTAATTTGTCTAGGTCTAAATTGATTTGGCGTTCATCAATCCCTTTTGCAGTGTTATTGATGATCTGGACAGTGTAAGCTGCAATGCGTGCCCAGTGCTGGCGTTCCACAATAGTGAGTGGTCGCTTCTTGCCATCCTCAACGGTGACTCTATCGATTTTGCCGCGTGCATAGTCAGAAGCGATATGGAAAATCTCTTCCAGCTGCACGATAAGCTTCCGCCTTGTCCGCTCAGTATCAACACTCAGAATTCGCCTAGCCTTGCTTATGCGGATAGATACCCGCATTTTTGACGTAGTTTTCATATCAATAGTGTACCTCCTTTCCCCTTGGTCGCTGGAATTACCACGTACATCCTAAGTCAGCAGCATATAAAACGGTTAAATTTTCAATAAACAAAAATGATGCAGCAAATACTGCTATCGTGTTATTGCTCCGCCTATGAGACCAGCGATTGTGGAGATGACTGCGCCCAAGGCAGCGAGTATGCCTCCTATGATGCCTATGGCTAACCCGACCATGCCACCCAAATGTCCACCGACAATGACGCCGATTAATCCGCCCATCAAGGTAGCGCCAACGAGCGCAAGTATTACGATTATCACTGCGCCAAGTAATCCTGCCAACAACCCAGCTATTGCTCCACGGACTGCGCCTCGGGCTATGACTCCGGCAAAAAATCCGCCGAAGAACATGCCAATTAGGATTCCCACGAAAGGCAGCAACAAGCCTAGGGTTACGCCTAACAATAGGGTTACAATGAAGCCTACGAAAGCGCCAAGCAATATTCTGCGCATTAACTCATCATCCTTCGCAGTAAACAAGTAATAAAGATAAAACTTTTTCGTAACAAACCAAGAGGCATCATTGACCTGGGCTTTGCGAAGGGAAAAACAAAGAAAACTTATTTATTGGCGGTATGAAAGTTATACTTAGTAACCTCAAATAATTTATCAGTTGATTAAAAATGGAAGAAGAATTTGAAATCGCGATTGTGGGAAGTAAAGGTCAGATAGTTATCCCACAACGACTTAGAAAAGAATTAGCGATAACGCCAAATACTAAACTTTGCGTGTACCGAAAGGACGACAAACTTGTGGTAGTAAAACTCAAGGTTCCTCCTTTAGCGGACCTAAAAGAACTTCTCAAGGAAATCGACGAACAAAACAAAGGAAAAAAGAAGCCGACTGAAGAAGAAGTTTTAGAAGAGAGTCAAGCATGTAGGCGTGAGAAGAAAGCCAAACAAGGCACATGAAAATGCCCTTGACGGTTAGAATCAAAGAAAAAGAGAAATAAGCGAACACACCAACACTAGTTTTACTTTACAAAGGTGATTTATGTGTCCGCAAAAACTCAAATAAACATAGCCTCAGCTTACAGGCTTCTTCATCCAATGCACACAGTTCTCGTTTCGTGCGTTGGAAAAGCAGGTAAACCCAACATTACAACCCTCGCGTGGGCTATGCCAACCTCCATTAACCCGCCGCTTTTAGCCATCAGCCTCGCGCCAACACGCCACTCCCACACCCTAATTGATGAGTCAGGGGAATTCATTGTGAATATTCCAACACTGGAGACATTGCAAGCCGTCTACGCATGCGGCTCCTTAACGGGCAGAAGCTTTGACAAATTCAAAAAAACAAACCTAACACCGATGCCCGGTAAAAAGGTCAAGGCGCCAGCAATACGCGAGTGCATAGCCCATTTAGAATGCAGTGTTGACAGCAAATTTACAACAGGCGACCACACGGTTTTCGTGGGCAAAATACTTGAAGCCTACGCAGACATGGGCGTCTTCACGGAAAGCTATGACCTGAAAAAGGCAAGGATGCTCTATCACGTGGGCGGCAACAACTTTGCAATCCTTGACCCCAAAATCTACAAGCCCTAAAAAACCATATGAGATAAAGTCAAGTTCCATAGGTGCCTTAGCAGGGTAAGTTACGCATTTAAGCATCCACACAATAATCCAATCTAACACAGCAAAGTGAAACAAGATGGCATACGACAAAGAAGAAATTGAAAAATTCCGCTTATCAGGACGGATCCTGCGTGAAACTAGAGAAGAAATGAAAACGTACGTCAAAGAAAACATGCTAGTCATCGATGTATGCGAAAAAACCGAAGGATTAATCCGAGCAAAAGGCGGCAAACCTGCATTTCCCTGCAACGTCAGCATCAACGAGGTAGCCGCACATTACACTTCACCCCCCAACGATACGCTAAGGATACCTGAAGGGTCCACGGTTAAAGTAGACCTAGGTGCCCATGTGGACGGCTACGTCACCGACACAGCATTCACGGCTTCTTTCAATCCGGAAGGCAGAAGCATGGCAAACACTGCTGAACAAGCTTTGAAAACTGTGATAGAAAACATTCATGGCGACATGGCGCTGGGCAAAATCGGCAGCTTAATAGAAACCACGATAAAAAACCGCGGTTTTAAACCCATTTCAAACCTGACGGGTCACTCTGTTGGAAGATACTTAATTCACGCGGGAACATCTATACCTAACGTGGCTCAAGTGTCACTTACGAAGGTGAAAGCAGGCGAAGTTTACGCCATTGAACCATTCGTTACATTGCCTGAAGCGGTTGGCCGCGTCGAGGACTCACCGCAAACAACCATTTACCGCTTACTTAAAGCAAAATCAGTAAAAAACGAATCTGCCGAAAAACTACTCAAGTACATTGAGTCTAATTTTAGAACTTTGCCTTTTGCTGAACGATGGCTAACGGGCGTGGTTCCTAAAGAACAGCACAAGACTGCATTCAAGGAGTTGCTTGCGTCAAAAGCGATTATGAGTTATCCAGTATTCGTTGAAGTAAGCAAAAAACCCGTTGCTCAAGCCGAGCACACGGTGCTGTTAAAAGATGATGGCTGCGAAGTTTTAACTTAGACATTGTATGTTTTTTCTTTCTCTTTGACATCCTTGTAAATAGCAGTGATCAACTGTTTTGTGTCAGGGCATTTCGGGCACGCATCAAGCTCTTTATAGACATAATCGCCGCGTTGAAATTCACGCACTGTTTTGATCCCACATTTCTTGCACTCGATGGTTGTCATTACTTTGGGTATTTCAATTTTCATTTCTGCTGCTTGCCTCCGTGATTGAGACAGTGTGAACATTGACATGGTCATAGCAACTAAACCAATGATCGCTAGGAAACCCGCTGCTAAATCGTCTGCTCCAGCTTGGCTTGGTGTGGAAACACCGTTTAAGTAGACACTGACCGCTAATAATAGAGAAACTACGGAAAGCGCTAGAACAATTAAGACTATCATCAAGATGTAATTTGAGATTTTTTGGGTTCCTGCTGATGTTTGATTTTGAGCCATTTTTTTATCCCCTATTGTCCAACTCCGATGGAGTTGCCGACGCCTACGATTATAACTTTGTCTCCTTCTTTGGTTCGCTCCAGGATGACGGCTTTGACTCGTTCAATGACTTTGTCAACGGCATCGTTGATCTCTTTGCGCAGTGGTGATACTGCATCGCCAATGTCCTCTTTGATTATTACAGCGTTTATCGGGATATGGTATTTTGTGAGTTTTTCTTCAATCTTGTACTGGTCTACGCCAGGTCCACCGATTGCCGCGCCGATTCCATCTGCGACTTCGCCTAGTGTTTCGCCTTCAAGTTTTAACCCAGCGTCAATCATTATTACGTTAGCAATTTTACCCTCATTTTCTTCAATGACTGCTTCGACAGCATCACCTGGTTTGCCAACATTTCCGCCTGGACCCTCAGCCTTTATGATTAAAGCAGTGCGTCCTTCAATTGGGACTGTAGCCATGACACAGTCTTTTGGCAATTTGCGGATTTCGTAGCCGTGCATTAGTTTTGCAGCTACTAATGGTCCTGCGCCATCGCCGATTGGTTGTCCAAAAGCGAAGGCTTTCAGAGCGCTGGCGTATGCTTCGGCTTCTTTCATTACCATTGGCAATATCATTTGTATTTGCATTATTACATAGAGGCTTAGAGTCTTTTTACCTTGAATGTAAAAGTGCCTTACCACTTTGTAGATGAAGTTCAACGCCATTGCGGCTTCCAAAGTGTTTTCTAAATTGTTCACTTGAACGTCATCGCTTGCTGGCGCCATCAGTTTAACTTCATCTTTCAACCGTGTATCCCTAACATCAAGGATATGATCAAGCTTGTAAACTATGCCTGCTGGATCCATGCTCTGTGGACCGATAGTGAAATATTCTAAATAGCGGTCGACACGAGCCGTAGGGTCAACTGGTGGTTTGCCAATTTCTTTTATGGCATCTATGGCGTTTTTCCGCCCTTCCTCTTTTATGAACTTTAATTTATGAAGCGAGTTTTCTACCTCCCGGATCATAACGTACATTTGGATTCTTTGACCATAGAAAATTAAGACTATAAAGAACCCATATGAAGCCAGGCTAAGTACCTGAAGAAGCGTGTTATTTCCTGAAAGAAGACTCAATGTCTACACCACTTCCAAAAAACTATTAACAGTTAGTTATAAAGCTATGCCAAATCTACCTAAATTTTTTTAGGTATAAGTGGGCTACCAGCTTTCCCAGGTTCGCATGGCCTAAGACCACACTACAGCTGGAAACGGAACACGGTTTAACTTCTGAGTTCGGAATGGGATCAGGTGGAACCCGTGCCCTTTGACCGGCAAACCCAGCAATACACATCAACTTTCCTTCATTAACCTTTCGCTTTTCACATGTGGGATTATTGAACAAACCAAGAATTCTTGATATACAGCAGGCTCTGCTTAACATTCGTCCTTTACTTATTCGCTCGTTTTTCGCAGACGTTAAGGCGGCTTGTTCTTAGGACGCAAATTCTTAAAGCAAGTTACACCCATCAGGGTTATTGAGGAATCAAGGGTTTGCCTGAATATAGAAACACTGGAAAACAAAGATTCGGAGCCGCCACGGGAATATTTGCACCCATACTTGCGTTTACCTGCATTCTGATAGCCATCGCATCCTATCCCTCCTTCAGCTGGACAAGCAATGCCTTAAGCGATTTAGGCGTAATAGCAGGCATAACTGGAGCACTCTTCAATTTCGGGCTATGCGCCAGCGGGCTTTTAGCCTTAAACTTTGCATTATTTGGCTTGTATGCCTACCTTGGAAAAACTTGGGTTGGCAAAATTGGAGCCGCAGTCTTTGCAGCAGCAACGATAGCGCTTATCGCTATTGGCGTTTTTAACGAGCACTATTCTGGGACGCATTATGCAGTTTCAGTTGCGTTCTTCACGTTAATGCCCATATCAATGTTCATTATAACCTGCGCTTTTTTGCTTGCCCATCGGGGACGAATGGCTCTTTTCACGGTTTCAACTGGTATTGCCGCAGCACTGCCTTGGATACTATTGTTTGCCTTTAAGTATGTACCAAATGTGGCTATTCCAGAATTCGTGTCGGGACTTATTGTTTCAGCGTGGACCATTGTACTGGGCTACAAAATGTTATAATCCTTCTTTCCTTCCTCGGCTAGAAGTTGCAATAGTCATACCTATGCTCTGTCGTTTTGACTTTGAGAAGCGCAGAAAAAACAAACAAAATGTAGCGTGAACCCCAATCCGACGGACAATTCAAAGAGACCAGAAAAACAGTACTGATATTGATTAGACCATAAAAGAGAAGAGAACATAAACCATAGAATGTACTCGGTAATAGCAGCACACGCTTTTTGTGTCAAGAAATCTTTACAAGAACCCTTTTATCGAAAACCGTCTCTAAGACTAAGTATGGGTAGAATAGGCAAGAGTTTCTCATTGCTTCTTATTGTTCTCTTAGCCGCCTCAAGTCTAATAATGGCTAAACCAGCACTTGCTCAAACACCAACGCCTACGTTTCCACCAATACCTACGCCTTCTGTTCCAGAATTCACCGTACGGCTTGTTGGTCCTTCTGTCAATGTACCTACAACTTATTCGTTAAACCAAAGTTCGGGACAGGTTGTGGCTCAAATTGGCTACACTAACGAATACAGTGCTGTGAATATAACTATTAAGAATCAACCATTTACTCATCAGGTTATTGACAGTTCTGGAGATACCACTTACTTCTGGTATAATGTTCGCATTAAACCCCACAATGAAGACGACTGGGTTGAGGTTTACAATCTTTATAACGGTTATCCAATACAATCAAATTCCATTTACACCACGATATCAATTTCCATCGAAGGTCAAAGCGATAGTCCCTTAACGGCTATTGCTGGTAACCAAAGCGACATCCAAGTTGAAGCATTAATAGGATATATAACAGGAAGCGGTGACCCCTTCATAAACTCCCCTTACGTTTTTCACGGTACAGAGAGTGGTTGGAGTAACACGCAAACACTAAATATTCCTGCGAACATTCCCTTAAGTCCTACCCCTGCCCCCTCATCTTCAACTTTAACGCTAACTCCAACGCCAACTTCAACATCTGTTAGCAGTGCTCTTAACTCATCTCTTTTACTAATAACCACTATAGCTCTTGTAGTAATTGCATTCTTGTTGGCTATCATTATTTTTCTACTGCTTTATATGAGAAAACGAGGAAGCGCTTCGTCTCAAACCAAGATAACCTCAACCCCTTGAAATTTGCTAAACTGGAATAGCCCCCAAAAAACCATTTTTTATTTTGGATTCGGGTTTTGGGGGGTAAAATGTTAAAATCAGGCAAAAGTCGATTATTTTTTAATTTTTTCAGCAGCATCGATGTACATTTGAGCGCAACAGTAAGAAGAAAAAGAAATCGTGAAGCCTTTGGTTTCCGCGTATTTTACGGCTTCTTCACTGGGAAACGCAACTGCATCCACCCCAGCTTTCAACGCTAAAACGTCTGTTTCGCCGCGTATTGCACCTTTGGGTCTCATGCAACCCAAAATCAATGGAGTTTCTGGAAACATCAACCGTGCCACCGATGCGACTTTGGCTATTTCGAGCGGTTTGGGCGGCGGTGTTTTTGCCATGGCTGTTCCGTGGATAGGCATGAACGCTATTATTACTAAGGCAGAAGGCTTAACTCTGCTGACCATTTGGAGCGCTTCTAGTTCACCGTCTAATTTGCCCTCATTTAACCCAACGATAACGTGAGGCACAAAATTTAATCCTGATTTGTCCAAAGCCTTCAATGAGTCCGCATAATCATCCAAGGTTATGTTCAGGTTGTAGGTTTTCTTTATAGTTTCTTTTGAACCAATAACATCGATTAATGCTGCATCAACTTCAGCGTCCATGAGCGAAACGGCAGTTTCAAGATTTATTATGCCTGTATGAACAAAAACTGTTAAGCCGAGCTCCCGCTTAATTCTCCTAAGCGCAGGCACGAACTGGTTAAGAGGCACAGAGCCATCAGGCAAACATCCGCCGCTGACGAGGCAACCTTGAGCGCCGTCCTTTTTCAGCTTAGTGCATAACTCAAACAGTTCCTTAGGCGAGAGCACTGGACGCATGGTTTCAAGCACTTTGCCCCCGCAATGTTTGCAATTCAACGCGCAAGATGTGCCAGTAATGGAAATAGTTGGGAAACTATTTGGGGATGAGCAGTAATATTTTGTTTTGTAGTAGGTGAAGCTTGGAGCGTAAAAACGGATTTCTTTGGGCTTAAGCGTAAACAAACCTGATTCCAGCAAGCTTAAGAGTTCTTTTTCGTTTAAGTTCCAAATTGTTTCGGGAGAGAACCGGGTCATATTTTTTCAGGCTAAGAAGTCTTTGCGTTGCTTAATAGTATAGCGCAAAATAATTTTTCTGTCCTAAAGGAGCTCAGCGTAATCACTTTAAGATACCAGAATTAAAAACCAAGCTTTACCAAGTAACCATATCCAAACATAGCTACGTCCTTTTAACGACAATTCCGCCGTTAAACCCTATCGAGCTGAACCATGAAACGCTAAATCAGCGGAAACAGAAAAGCAAGATAAAGGCGTCTTGATGTCAGCGTTAAAATTAATACACCTACAAGAAACAAAAGAGCCATAATTAAGCTGGTGGGCCGAGCCGGATTTGAACCGGCGACCTTTCGATTATCAGTCGAACGCTCCAGCCGTGCTGAGCTACCGGCCCGCGTTAAGGGCGACACAAGTTTAATATTATGTTGGTTTATAAGAATTGTCGTAAATCTTTAATGCTACTGCATTATTGAGTTGTCAAAGGTGGGCTCGTAGCCTAGCACGGATTAAGGTGTCGGCCTTCGGAGCCGGAGATCGTGGGTTCAAATCCCACCGGGCCCGCTTTCCCTTTTGGACTGGAGGATCTGAACCTATAGAGCCCCAAACAACTTGAGAAATTTTTGGTCCACTTGCTTTTTAGCGGAAATATTCGTTTTCACTTACTTTTATTTAATTAGATATTTCAACAGGTAATATCGGGGCGAGGCAGGGCGCCTTTAGGTTGGAACTTGAGCCTTTTTTTTCCTGAATTCTTCCAGTGTTTGAGGCTTCTTGCGTCCATCAAACGTGTGATGCAACGCCAAACCAGGACCGTGCAAAAGCATCCGCGGCCCCGAATACCGCATGACCTTCTTCACTTTCTCCTTCATCTGAGGCTGATAGCAGTGCACCAAACATTTGCCACAGGTAGATTTTTCTTCTTGAAAAGGACACTTGTCCAATCGCAAGAAAGCGTATGACAAAAACTCGGTGCATTCAGGGCACAGCTCGTTCCTTTTGGTGTCGTGGTGACCTTTGCAGTATATGTGAACCATCTTGTCAATAGTTTTTTTCTCTCTCGTTATACGCGGATGCTGCTTACTCAATTGTAACTCTCCCTTTTCCTAAAGAATATTTCAGATAATAAGATAAGGTTTGATGCGCACACTTAATGTGATTGCAGAAACACCCAGACAGTAGCGGAATCAATTGAGGAAAAAACTGGATTATTGTTTTTGCTTTAGCTGATTTGCTATTCTTCTTCCGAAGTCTTTGCATTTAGGCAATTCTCCTTCTACCAAAGGACCAGGTATCCCATTCACTCTTATTGATAGACTTGATGAAATTAGTTTTAGGTTAGGCAACTTCTTTTCCGCCATTTTTTCTAGTTTTTTCACCGCTCTGTCAGGATCTCTTACCCTCCCCGAATAAGTGCCGAAAATAGCTACATTCTTTGCTTTCAGATCAAGTTCAGCCAACCTATTAACAAACTTCTTTATAGTTTGAGAAGGTCTACCCATGTGATTTGGCGCGCCTAACACTATTGCGTCATAATCAGCCAATTTTCCAATGTCGATTTCCTTTACGTAGCCAATGGAGGTTTCAATACCCTCAACTTCTTTTATTCCCTCCACAATGGTCTCCCCAGCAAGTTTTGTGTTGCCATACTTCGTGTCATAAACGACGATAACTTTTACCAAAAGACTCATCTCCACATTTTAGGTTTTTCGGGATTCGATGATGCCTCGGCATTTGTCGGCGTACTGACAGTATTCTAGGCAGGCGGCTGTCTTGTCGGGGCGTTTCCATTCGGCTCCACATTCCGGACACACTGTTTTGTCTTCATCACTCCAAATTTCTAGGTCGCCGCCGCAAACATGGCATTTAATGTAGGCTGGTTTAGGCTGAAGCAGGTCCCGCAGTCCAGGGCATGTTTGAGGGTTCTTTTCCATGGGTTTATCTTTAGAGCTCAACTATTTCGCCTCCAATTTTTATCTCATACTCTTTAACTGGAATTTGCTTGCCTGATAATTCAAGCGCCTTGTTTACTGCCCATTTTAAGCCAGTACAGCAGGGAACTTCCATATGGGCAACGGTCACGGTTGCGATGTTGTTTTGTTTGAGGATTTCAGTTAGTTTTTGGGCGTATGCTCTGGCGTCGTCGAATTTTGGGCAGCCTATGACGACTCGTTTCCCAGACATTAGTGTGTCGTGGAAGTTTTTGAGTGCAATAGGGGCGCAGTCAGCGGCAAGTAGCAGGTTGGCATTTTCGAAGAACGGAGCCTTCGTTGGGACAAGGTTTAGTTTTACAGGCCACTGGGGCTTTTGCGGCGTCGTGTTGGCTTGGATGCTTGTGGACGGCGTGGGGTTTGTTTTGTTCTTGAGGTGTTCGTGCACTTCGTTTTCGTCGAAGGGTTCTGCTGCACGTTCTGTTATGGTTATTGCTCCTTGAGGGCATTGTCCCAAACAGGCGCCTAAACCGTCGCAGTAGACCTCATTGATTATTTTTGCCTTGCCGTTTACTATTTGGAGGGCGCCTTCTGCGCATTTGGGGATGCAGTTGCCGCATCCGTTGCAGAGGTTTTCATTTATGTTTACGATTTTTCTTTTTATCATGCGAGTTTTCTCCTTTTAGGCATTTTCCGCCTGTGGGGCAGAATTTTTGAGCGTGGTTTTCGATGGCTCCAAAGATGGGGAGCATGGTTTCTTCGTTGATGGTGTAGATGTGTTTTTTGCCTTGCCTTTTGATGGTGATGAGGTTGCATTGGAGTAATGGTTTAAGGTTGTGTGAGATCATGCTTTGTTCTTGTCCGAGCGCGGTTGCAAGTTCGTTTACACTCATGGGTTTCTCCATTAGCTGTTCGAGGGCGGCGAGTCTTGTGGGGTTTGCTAGGTTGGTGAAGAATCGATAGCAGATTTTTGTTAGTCCTTTTTTCATTTCGTTCACATCTTGCCCTTAACAATCGTATGAATTATATTTCATATGAATTATTATTCATATAAACTTGCTGGTCAAAAACCGAGTTAGAAACACAGACACGGCTTGGCTGTTGAGCGCATAGAATCTTGAAGAAATGAAAGAGGGAAGGCGCAGATCCAAATCCGGGCCCGCTTTCTAACTTTACCTTCTTGCAAATTGAGCCTTTTAGTTTAAGCAAATCTTAAATCTGCCTTCATAACCCTAAGAAGAATAGGCAAGAGGGACGAGATAGTATGGCAGACATAATCGAAATCATAGCAATAGTGATACTTTTAGTTATAGTCATATACGCAGTCGTTTCTTCACTTCGCATTGTTAGACCCACAGAAAAAGGCTTAGTAGAGCGGCTTGGCAAATACCACAGATTCGTTCAAGGAGGCATAACATTTCTTGTGCCCTTCGTAGACCGCCTAATCAAAGTCAACACAACCGAGCGTATGACGCCCGTGCAGCGCCAAGATGTAATAACCAAAGACAAAGTCTTCATGGGAGTGGACGCAGTAGTATTCTACAAAATTAAACCCGACGAAACCTCAGTGAAGGCTTCACAGTACAACGTTGCAAGCTTCGCCGACCAAATAGACACCCTCGCCCGAACAGTGCTCAGGGACATCATAGGCAGCATGGACATGGCCATAGCTAACACTTCCAGACCCATAATCAACACCAGCCTCAAAACAGCCCTAGATGAACAGACAGAGAAGTGGGGCATAGAAATCATACGAGCAGAAATCAAAGACTTGGAGCCGCCGAAAGACCTCATAATATCCATGGAGTCCGTCCTCAAAGCAGATAACGAAAGGCAAGCAGCCGAAAAAACCGCCATAGCTCAAGCTACCTTGGCGAGCGGAGAGAAAAACGCTGCGATTCAAGTTGCAGAAGGACAAAAGCAAGCAGCCATCCTCCAAGCTGAAGGCCAAAAAACCGCCACCGTCACTATCGCTGAAGGAGACGCCCAAGCAACCAAACTAAGGAACGAGGCTATAACCACGTACTTCAAAGACAGCGCCATAGTCTTCAAGCAACTAGACACAATTGCAACAGCTTTGCAGAACAACACTAAGATAATCGTCCCCGAAGGCAAAGCCATATCACTAATTCTTAATGAGCAAGAAAACCTCTCAAAAGCAACCATAATCCCAGTAACGCTGCCACAGCAACAGAAAAGCAACAAACAAATGTAATAATGCGTTTAAGAGGCTCTTAAGTAGAGCTTGTTTTCCTAACTTGAAAGGGTGATAAGCTAATCCTTAAATAAATTCGCTCCTATTCAATGTAGTGAGGCTTTTTATGACTGAAAAAAAGAGACCAATGATTACTTCAGGTGCGCGGGGCACGTCGAACCAAGACTGGTGGCCGAACCAGTTGAACCTGAAAATTCTGCACCAGCATTCCCCATTGTCCAATCCGATGGGCAAGAAGTTCAACTACGCTGAGGAATTCAAGAAACTCGACCTGGAAGCCGTGAAGAAGGACCTCTATGCGCTGATGACTGACTCGAAGGATTGGTGGCCAGCCGATTTTGGTCACTACGGAGGGCTCTTCATCCGGATGGCGTGGCATAGCGCAGGCACCTACCGCAAGGGCGACGGTCGCGGGGGTGTATCCGGGGGCGCGCAGCGTTTCCCACCTCTCAACAGTTGGCCAGACAACGTCAACCTCGACAAGGCGCGCCGTTTGCTTTGGCCGATCAAGCAGAAATACGGCAAGAAAATATCCTGGGCAGACCTGATGATCCTCGCCGGCAACTGCGCGTTTGAGTCGATGGGATTTAAGACCTTCGGTTTCGGCGGTGGACGCGAGGACATCTGGGAGCCGCCAGAGGACGTCTACTGGGGTTCCGAAACCACATGGCTAGGTGACAAACGCTATTCAGGGGAGAGGAACCTCGAAAATCCGCTTGCTGCTGTGCAGATGGGGCTAATCTATGTTAATCCGGAAGGCCCGAACGGCAACCCAGATCCGCTTGCTGCTGCCAAGGATATCCGCGAGGTGTTCGGTCGCATGTCGATGAACGACGAGGAGACGGTGGCCCTCATCGCGGGCGGCCACACCTTCGGTAAAACCCACGGCGCTGGCCCTGCCTCACTGGTGGGTCCCGAGCCTGAAGCCGCCCCCATCGAGGAACAGGGCCTCGGCTGGAAGAGCAAATTTGGCACGGGCAAAGGTGACGATACGATTGGCGGCGGCCCGGAAGTCATCTGGACCAGTACGCCAACTAAGTGGAGCAACAACTTCTTACGGAACCTGTTCGGCTACGAATGGGAACTGACCAAGAGTCCGGCCGGTGCGTACCAGTGGAAGCCGAAGGGTGACGCAGGCGCCGGTACCGTGCCGGATCCGCACGACCCATCCAAGCGTCACGCGCCATCCATGCTGACCACTGACCTCGCCCTGCGGTTCGACCCGGTTTACGAGAAGATTGCAAGGCGCTTCTACGAGAATCCGGATCAGCTAGCAGATGCCTTCGCCCGAGCGTGGTTTAAGCTTACCCACCGCGACATGGGTCCCCGCTCTCGCTATCTCGGTCCAGAAGTCCCAGCGGAGGAACTGATCTGGCAAGACCCAGTACCAGCAGTCGATTATGAGCTGATTGATGAGCAGGATATCGCGGACCTCAAGGGTAAGATCCTTGCCTCTGGTATGTCGATCTCGGAGCTGGTTTCGACAGCCTGGGCGTCGGCGTCCACGTTTCGTGGCTCCGACAAGCGCGGTGGTGCGAACGGGGCTCGTATCCGTCTTGCGCCGCAAAAGGATTGGGAAGTCAACCAGCCGGCTCAACTGAAGAAGGTGCTACAGACAATTGAAGGTATCCAAAAGGAGTTCAACAGTGCGCAGTCAGGGGGAAAGATGGTTTCGCTCGCTGACTTGATTGTTTTGGGTGGATGCGCAGGTGTCGAGCTGGCTGCGAAGAATGCCGGTCACGATATAACCGTTCCCTTCTCTCCGGGACGCACGGATGCATCGCAGGAGCAGACCGATGTGGAGTCATTCGCCGTTCTTGAGCCGGTTGCAGACGGGTTCCGTAATTATCTCAAAACCAGATACGCTGTATCGGCAGAGGAATTGCTGGTTGATCGTGCGCAACTGTTGACGCTGACTGCTCCTGAGATGACGGTTCTCGTCGGCGGTATGCGCGTCTTGAATGCTAACTTCGGGCAGTCCCAGCATGGTGTCTTCACCAAGCGGCCAGAGACGCTCAGCAATGACTTCTTCGTGAATCTGCTCGACATGAGCACCACATGGAAGGCAACCTCAAAAGACGAAGACGTGTTCGAGGGTCGTGATCGCGCAACGGGCAAACCCAAGTGGACCGGTACCCGTGTCGACCTCATCTTCGGTTCGAACTCCCAACTCCGGGCCTTGGCGGAAGTCTACGGATGTGAGGACTCCCAGGAGAAGTTCCTGCATGACTTCGTAGCGGCGTGGAACAAGGTAATGAACCTTGACCGCTTCGACCTTGCCTGGCCGTAGCAAGAGCTAGTGATAACAATACAGCATAAGTAGCTCACTCGGAACAAGAAGTTTGCCAACTGATGGAAGCAGGCTACGAATACGTTTGCGAAATGGGTTATCTCGAGCTTTTCAGGAAACGCAAATAGCTTTCAGTCTCCAAAACTGGGGATTCGCCCAGAAGCTGGTGATGGGCTTTTGACTTGAGTACGATTCCCTTCCCCGTTAGAGTTTGGAGCCGTTGCTTGTGCACTTAGTTATTCTTATCGCATAGTTTAGTTGGTTTTTCCACTTTCCGGGTTGATGGGGGATTCTAGCCCCATTTTACCAGTAAAATCTTCTATAGGACGCTCAATTGGTGAAGTTGCCCGTCTCTGAACTCGCGAGTTCGGGTTCGAAACCATAGCTCAACGCTTGGACTGAAACTAGATTGCCATAGCCGGGCAGGGCAAGCCTGCTGGCTCTGTGGTCGAAAAGCGGCGTGGATGGGAAACAATATATATAAAGAAAAAATAAACGTAACCTTATGCCTGCGTCTACGAATGGAATCTTTTTTCCAGATGGTTTTCTGTGGGGTGTAGCGACTTCTGCTTATCAGATTGAGGGGGCTTGGAACGAGGATGGAAAGGGGGAATCAATTTGGGATCGCTTTTCTCACGCTGCAGGAAACATCAAGAATGGCGATACAGGAGATGTGGCGTGCGATCATTATCACCGCTATAAAGAAGACGTAGCTTTGATGAAAAAGTTGGGTGTGCAGACTTATCGGTTCTCGGTATCCTGGTCCCGTGTGCTTCCTAAGGGAAAAGGTGTTGTCAACAAGACTGGTCTCAACTTCTACAAGAGCCTGGTAGATGAGCTCTTGAGAAGCGGAATCGACCCTTGGGTTTGTCTATACCACTATGACCTGCCTCAGGCTCTGCAGGATGAAGGAGGATGGGCAAACCGGAATATCATCCGGCATTTTGCAGATTACGCTGAGCTTATAGGTCGCGAGCTCGGCGACAAGGTCCGGCGGTGGGTAATCCTTAACGAGCCAAGATTCTGCGCGCTCTTTGCACCGGGCACGCAAAACCGGGAATTATACCTTAAAGTCTCCCACAATTTACAGCTAGCTCAAGGAAATGCCGTTCAAGCCTTGCGGGATGTTAACCGGAACTTCCAGATAGGCACAGTCATAGACCTAACCCCGGAACATCCGATCAGTGATGCTGAGAAGGATCGGAAGGCCGCTGACAATCTTGATGAGTTCCATAATCGCTGGTACATCGATCCGCTGTTTAAGGGAGCGTATCCTCCTCTGGCACAAAAGATGGGGTTGAAACCTGATCAGCAAGATTTGGACTTGATAAAGCAGCCCCTGAACTTTTTGGGCGTGAACTATTACACGCGTTTGCTTGCAACTCATGACCCTTCAGACCCTGTGACCGAGGCCAGGTGGGTTAAGAAGAGGACGCCCACGGCAGAACCTGGCTGGGAAATCTATCCCGACGGGTTGTACGAAGTGCTGATGCGCCTACACAAGGATTATGGTAACCCAACGCTTTACGTCACCGAGAACGGGGTTGCCTTCGAAGATAACGTGACGAAGGAAGGCAGCGTCCAAGACGACGATCGGATAGTTTTCATTCGTGATCATCTCATCTCTGTGTATCGAGCCATCAAGGACGGGGCAACCGTTAAAGGATATTCCGTGTGGTCGTTCATCGATAACTTCGAGTGGTTTGATGGCTACAGCCGGCGTTTCGGGCTCGTTCACACCGACTATCAGACCCAGAAGCGGACCCCAAAGAAGAGTTACTACTGGTACAAGCAGGTGATCGCGAACAACGGCTTCGCCTTCTAGACAGCCATGTTTGTCTTACGCGCTTGAAAACTTATTGTGTAAATTCTTCCGAAAAATTTTTTACAACATCGTCAATACAAACAATTGGTTGGTCTAATGAAACTAACGGAGCTCAACAAATCCCTGGAGAAATCATTCTGGAAATATGTTTATGGAGATTTAGTGGACAACTATTATTTCATTTATAACTACAATCAGAATAGAGAAAAAAGCCGATTTTACGTGGTCACAGATGACAAGAAAGAAGTGATTGGCATAGGCTTGAACTACGATAATCACGTAATACAGCTCAGGGGAACGGAAGCCGCGATTCTGACCATGCTGGAAAAGTTACATGTGGCCACGCCTACCTTCAAATTCCCGTCGAGCATGAGAAGATTGTTCAAGATAGATATCCGTCCATTTCTTCTAAAAATAAATGGACAATAATGTCCATCAAGAGAGGGCGAGAAAACGTCAAAATATCAACCGTGCCCATCAAGCTAAACATTGAAGATGCGTTTGAAATTTCAGAATTGATGAGCCAGACTAACTTGGAACGAGAATTGTGGATTGGTACGGTTGAGCAAGTCAAATCTCGGTTTGCAGATTCTATGTGGCTTGGCATCCGAGAAAGTGGAAAACTAGTCTCAGTAGGCGCGGCCAGAGTAAATGATTATGGAGTTTTGATCGGTCCAATCGTAACGCTCACGCCATTTAGGAACAGAGGGTATGCCACGAGCATAGTTTCAGCGTTCGTTGAAAAAATCCTAAGAATTCCTTCGACGCCTATGATTTCCGTCAGAAACTACAATTTAACAGCATTTCGAGTATATTCCTCCATCGGTTTTGAACTCCATAAATCGTATTTTTTCTTAGGTCCATTAAACTGATACAGCAGGCTCTGGCTGCTTTTGTAATACGTGCGCTACTATTAGACGGGGGATAGCAGCACCAATTTACCAGTAAAAAATTGTTGGACGAGTTGGACCGCACTTACTCCCAAACGTGTATGCGTCCGGTAGAGACTTGACCCCAAATTGATGCGGTTCTTAACGCGGTGATTATCCGTCTTGGACGCTACAAGTGCAGATAATGCCTCCGGAAGACGTAGAAACTTATCGCTTTGACATTTTCGACGTCACGAAAGTGTGGCCCCACGGCGACTATTCTCCTATGAATATTGGTCGAATGGTACTGAACCGCAACCCTGAGAACTATTTCGCTGAAGTAGAACAAGCCGCGTTTTCCCCAGCAAACTTTGTACCAGGCATCGCTGCTTCACCAGACAAAATGCTGCAAGGACGCTTATTCGCATATTACGACGCTCACCGCTACCGCCTAGGACCCAACTATCACTTGCTTCCAGTTAACAGGCCAAAAGGCGTAGAAATGAAGAACTACGAGCGAGACGGCTTTATGCGGTTTGACTCAAACGGTAAGGGCACAGCCAACTATTACCCCAACAGTTTTAATGGTCCCGAACCAGACATTCAAGCTGCTGAACCAACGTTTGAAGTCTCTGGAACCGCAGGGCGACAGCGATATACCTATCCAAACGATGACTTCATTCAACCCGGAGAACTGTACCGAAAAGCGATGACGGAACAGGATCGAAACCACCTCATCGGCAACATTGTTTCCCACCTCCGAAACGCTAACAAAGAAATCCAAATTCGACAAACGAAACTCTTCGCCAAAGCTGATGCAGAATATGGCCGCCGCGTCGCTGAAGGATTAGGATTAGAAATGGAAAAACCCGAAATCCGTCATGCCGCAGGACCCACAACCACATAACCTCTTTCTTTTTTCAAAATTTCAATGCAACTTGTTTTTAGAATTTCTAAAAAAAGGAATGAGAATTGATTATTCCTAAAAGATAAAAAAAATTAGTCCCCTTAATTTTGGACCAATGTTCAGGGTTAATCCTGTCAACTCTGGATGACGAACCGCATTATTGTCACTTTTTCGCTTTTTCACTGTAGCTTTTTGCTTGCAGACATTTCAAGGAAACTAAGTTGACTAATCCATGCTCTTTCAACGTTTAAGTTGCAGTGAACGGGAAAGAGATTAGTAAGAGCAAGTGGTGCATTTAATCGTGACCAACAAATCTATGTCTCCTAAGGTTATCGTTAAAGAGAAGGCTGCAATCTTCATCATCGCCACTGTTGTGCTAGTGTTGAACTTGTTTCTCTTGCTGGCTAGAATCTTCAGTTTCCTTGGATTTCTCTTGGTTTTATTGGTAATTTTTGTCGGCGCTAACGCAGCCTTCCGTTTGATTGATAGAAGACGCAAAAGCAAACAGGAAACATGATAACTCACTTACAGAAGTGAGCTATGGTTGATTATGATTCCGTTCAAAAGCGATCAAGGTAAAATTCCAATTGCAATAAATGCGGCTTGAAACCGTTGGGTTCAAATTACGTAGAGATCTAAACGTTTCTGGTTCGAACTTGATTTCTTTTGAAACTGATAACACGGGTTAGGTATGGCGTGATATGTGAGGGGATGCCCTGATCCGCCGAAGTTTTGCCATTCACAACGGTGCGATCTGACAATTTTAAACAAAGTTGTAGCCTGTTTTACGCATAAGTTTTTAATAATTTCATGCAGCAAATTGGTATGTAAATCGGGTTTGTTTGCATGGATTTTGCTGAAGCAATAGAATTTTCAAAGAAGTTCCCCGCCTGTCACCCTAAAGTATTCAAAGGGTTTACTGAGTGGGGGATTTATGATACTGAAACTGAAGGCTATGTAGTTCTAACGGATGCAACCTTAGCTAGTGAATCATTGCCCAATCAATTGGAAGATTACGTTAAGAGCCATAAATTAAGAATAGATCACGTCAAGGATTATTTGATGATTTGCACCCTCTGTTAAGCTCCTACGCGTTAAATGACCGCCGAGCTACCTAATTCTTTCGTCGCTAACATGTGTCTCTCAAAAACAGCGTTAACGCATTTTCTCAAACAAAAAAATTATATATTATGCGATTAAAATTTTATGAAATGATTAATTCTTTTTTATTGTTGAATTCATTTTGTAATTCATTTTTTGGTTATTTACCGCGAAAAATCAGTAAGAAAATAAAAAAAACGGAGCAAATGAAAAAATTTTAAAATGATTTTTTCGCTTGATTTTATAGTCCATCTACTAAATGGGCTGTTCCGTCTGGGCAGAAGACACAATTGCCTTTTTCCACGATGAAGTAACGTTTACTGCACGCTTTCATTTGGGAGCATCCGTCACAATCTCTTGATAACATTTCTTTTCCTCCTTTTGTTACTGTGATTTTTACAGGGGCAAGTTGAGCGCATGTTTTCTGAACTGGCTCCTACCGGTTCGCACGTATGTCTCTTGCCTCTGATAAAGCCGTTTAGAGATGGAAAAGTCTCTTTTAAACTTTATTGTGTTTGTTAAAGCAAATTTTTATTATTCAACTGAGGATAAGCGAAAATTTTTTGCTGTTAGCAATAGCGTGTTAGGGGTTGATGCCTTATGGAGTTAGACTATTACCTCAAGTTTGCAAACGCTAATCCAGTAAGTTACTTGGCTCTGGTTGAGGGTGACCAGCCAAGGTTAAGAGGGTTATTGCTGTGGTATGCTGATAAATGATGTTTACACTATAACTTGGCGCTAAAGATGTTTACAAGCAGTTGAAGGCCAAATTGGTTCGTGAAGTAACGCCTTTTAGCGGGAATACTCTTAAATATGCCACGTGTCATATTTTGTCAACCAATAAAGTTGGTAACATAATGAAGCAATCCGCGTTTCTATTAGTAACTGCAACAATAATCGGACTACTTCTTGTCGCCTCCTTTAGCTGGAGTTTAAAACCTACCGCTCATGCAGAGACTAACACTACCACCTGGCAGCTAAGCGTGACTGGACTTGTTAAGAACCCTTTGAATCTTACATTGGCAGATCTGAAGGCTATGCCCCAAACCACTGAATATGCCGTGATGTATTGCGTGGATGACCCTGGCGTTGCGGTCGCAGAAGGTAACTGGACCGGAGTCCAACTTTGGACGGTACTGGAGACAGCAGGAGTTTCCCCCAACGCGATCAAGGTCGCCTTTTTTGCAAGCGACGGCTTTACAACAGACTTGCCAATAGCGACAGCACAGCAAAGCTACATAGTGCTAGCCTACGCATTAAACGGAAATCCTCTACCTGGGTTTACCATGGTAGTGCCTGGCGAGTGGGGGTACAAGTGGATAGCCTTGCTCACAAACATCGAACTTGTAAACTACAACTTTTTAGGCACTGAGGAAAGTCTGGGATACGACGACAACGGAGTCTCCGTTTACGCAATACCTCCTCCTCCTCCACCGCCGAACATTAATTTGCCTTCTCCCTCTCCTTTACTTTCACCTTCTCCAACGCCTTACTTTTCCGCAACACCTTCTTCCACATTGGCAACGCCAACACAGCCAGGCAAACAAACGCCCCCAATGACAAATTACACATTTATAACTGTAATCGCAGTCTTGATTGCGGCCGCAACAGCCGCAGTAATTCTCAGAAAAAGTAAACAGACCAAAAACAAAAAACAAGGAGGAACAAACGAATGAATGCGAAGTCGGAAGCAAAAAGCAAATTCAACAAGAAACTGTTAGCGATTCCTCTTATCATCCTCGTTATCGTAGCCGTCGTAGTTTCCTGGCAGATCTATTGGCAATCTTCAAACGTTACAAAATCGAATGTTACTCTTCCAGCTCTGAACTTGACCCTCGTAGGGGCTAACGGACAACAAAAAGTTCTGAACTCACGCGAACTCGCCGCCTTAAAATCTTACACGGCAAATGGAGGATACAGTGAGGGGGGAATGACTTGTAACGTTTGCGGTACGATTTATCTTGGGAATTACACGGGAGTACCTATTTTAACTCTCTTGGATTTAGTTGGAGGTATTACAAGCAGCGAGAAAGTCAATGTTACGGGATCAGATGGTTATCAGGTGACATTTACTTATCAACAGGTGCATGGTCAAGGACTAACCACTTTCGATCCGACGACAGGAGCCACAGTACAAGCCTCGCAGCCGTTGAAGATGATCGTTGCCTACTACTGCAATGGTACAAGCCTAGCTTCAGGTCAAGGACCCCTATCTGTAGCGTTTGTAGGGCCTCAAGGCTTGGTCACACCCGGCAATTACTGGGCATATCTTGTGGTGAAAATTGAGATTTTTAAAGCATAGTCTGCTCTGCGATTGTTCTCGAGCCTCGTTGTTAAGGAGAAAATGGCTTCAAACAGTCTTGGGAGACCCAAATTCACCTACCACGTTCCGTTTCCAGCAACAAAGTAGGTGGCGGTCGAACTTGAAAACACGCCTGAGACGCTCGTGACCCTGCAATTCAGTCGGCTTAGGCACGTTTGCAGGTTTGAAGAGCGGCTACTGCAATGAAAACTGCAAAAAAGCTAAATTTGCTCAGGCAGTTTTCAAAACTTTGCACTAAAAGCCGAGAAGACTAGCCGCGCGGCGCTAATTATAAATAAAGTTCCACAAATCCGCAAGCAAACTGTAGACTATGGTCATTGAATTTTCCTAGCAGTAGATTATTCTAATCTTACCTTTTCTATTTGGCATTTGTTCATAGATTTACAGACAATTGGGATTCCGATGGCGAAATATGACGGCGGGAAATTTCTCCCTAAACTAGCAATAATAAGCCTCGAAATTACATATTCCTCTTTCACGTCATAAATTTTTGAGTTCAATGGCTCCTATGTAAAATATTTTGAAGTTCGGTAGAAAGGGCAAAATTCAAGTAAATCAAGTTTATTTATTCCTCAAAACTTAACGTTACCTGGGTGGGAACTGTTGAACAATTACATAATCATATTAGTTACTGCGAAGGATAAGCAGGAAGCAGAAAAAATAACACAGGCACTTTTGAATGAACGTTTGATTGCTTGCGGTAACATCGTTAATCCGGTCGCGTCATTTTTCCATTGGTTTGGCAAAATTGAAAAGGCTGAGGAATGCTTAATCGTTATGAAATCGCGCGTAGATTTGTTTTCGCAAGTTGCTGAGCGTGTGAAAGGTTTGCATAGTTATGAGGTTCCGGAGGTTCTGGCGCTTCCGATTGTTGATGCGTCGAAGGCTTATCTGGATTGGATGAGTGTTGTGCTCAAACCTTAGTGTACATTTTAGTGCAGATAAGCCTTAAATAGTACACTGACGTATGCTTCTGAACCATAAGGAAGCACGAACAAAAATGGGGAATCACCTTTGGCGCACACACAACAACCGAAACCAAACCAGCTAACCCCCTAAAAATCAAAAAAATCCAGATCACACAACAACCCCTCGAAATATTCTCAAAACTTCAAAAACAATACAAAACAACCTACCTTCTCGAATCAATCGAAGGACCGAAAAAACTCGCACAATACTCATTCATCGGATTCGACCCAAAAATAATCCTCCAAACCAAGAACAAAAAAGCCCAAATCAAAAACGAAAGAACGGACGTAACAACCACACAGAAAACAACCGACCCCCTGCAACTCATAGAAAGCCTACTCAAAGACGCTGCAGTCTCAAACAGTGAATTCAGATTCATTGGCGGAGCGGTCGGCTACATTTCGTATGATGCGGTACGTTACTGGGAAAAACTGTCAGAAAACTCTCAAGCTGACCTGAATTTCCCTGACTTGGAAATGGGCATATTTGACGACGGATTCATCTTCAACCATATACGGCGACAAGCATTCTACTATTACCGAAGCGAGAATCGCCTACCCGAAGTTGAAAGCCTAGTCAAGCAACCAATCAATTCTGAAGAATTATCTTACACTCAACCTAAAGTAAACACTAAAAAAGAAAACTACGAAAAAGCGGTAGAAAAAGCAAAAGAATACGTGACCGCAGGAGACATTTTCCAAGTTGTCCTATCCAAACGCTACCAGTTCCACGTAAAAGGTGACCTTATTTCGTTTTATCAGTGTCTTCGCACCATTAACCCTTCACCCTACATGTACTTTTACAAGTCAGGCGATCGGCAAATCGTTGGTTCCAGCCCGGAAATGCTTGTTCGAGTTGAAAATAGAATTGTGGAAACCTTCCCCATTGCAGGAACAAGACCCGTTGCTGAAGACCCCGGCGAAAACAACAAGTTAGCCCGTGAACTGCTTGCCGACCCAAAAGAACGTGCTGAACACGTGATGCTTGTCGATTTAGCACGTAATGATATTGGCAGAATCTCCAAGTATGGAAGCGTTCATGTGCCTGAATTCATGAAAATCCACCAGTACAGCCACGTGCAACATATTGTTTCGCAAGTGGTAGGTGAACTTAAAGAAAACCTTCAAAGCTATGATGCGCTGCGGGCTGTTTTTCCAGCTGGCACGGTTTCTGGAGCACCAAAAGTGCGAGCGATGGAAATCATTGATGAACTTGAACCAGCTAGGCGTGGACCTTACGCTGGCGCAGTAGGCTACTTTTCATACAATGGCAATGCCGACTTTGCCATAACCATCCGCACCCTCTTCGCCGACAAGAACCAAGCGTACATTCAAGCTGGCGCCGGAATCGTAGCTGATTCAGTTCCAGAAAGAGAATGGTTCGAAACAGACGACAAGGCAAAAGCGCTGATGCAGGCACTTGAGCAGGCTGGAGACGCAAAACCATGAAGGTAGTAGTAATCGATAATTACGATTCGTTCGTTTACAACCTTGTCCAGTACATAGGTGAACAGGGCGCAGAAATCATCGTTTACAGAAACAACCAAGTTGCCCTAGAACAGTTAACCAAGCTTAATCCTGACAGAATTGTGATTTCGCCAGGTCCAGGCACACCTGAAGATGATAGGTACTTTGGTGTTTGCACAAAGATTCTGCAAACCATGAGTCCTACAATTCCAACTTTAGGCGTTTGCTTAGGTCACCAAGGCATAATCAGCGTTTATGGCGGAAAAATTATCCATGCCAAAAGGCTCATGCATGGAAAAACATGCACAATAAAACATGACCAAAAAGGCATTTTCACAGGTGTACGCAACCCATTTACGGCAACGAGGTATCATTCGCTTGCTGGCGAACGGTGCTCTATTCCTTCATGCTTAGAAATTACCGCAGAATGCGTTGATGACGGTGAAATTATGGGCATTCGGCATGTTAAGTACCCGATTGATGGCGTGCAATTTCATCCCGAATCGATTCTCTGCGAAGACGGCAAAGTTATAATTAAAAACTTCTTGGATGAGAGGCGACGGCTATGATTAGGGAAGGCATTCAGAAACTCATCGAAGGATACAGCTTAACAAGCGACGAGTCAGGAGCGATAATGCGAGAAGTTATGTCGGGAAAAGCAACAAGCTCGCAGACTGCTGCTTTTCTAACAGCCTTGCGAATGAAGGGTGAAGCTGTTGAGGAACTTATCGCCTTTGCCTCTGTTATGCGTGAGCAGAGCAGCCAGATACATCCCCATGTGCATAGCCGCCTAGTGGATACCTGCGGGACAGGCGGAGACAAAATAAAAACCTTCAACGTGAGCACAGCAGCAGCCTTCGTCATTGCAGGAGCCGGCGTTGCGGTTGCTAAGCATGGAAACAGGGCTGTAACCAGCCAAAGCGGCAGCGCCGACGTGCTAGAAAAGCTCGGTCTTAACCTGTATTTGGAGCCCGAAGCAGTTGAAGGTATAATAGAAAACGTTGGGATAGGCTTCATGTTTGCTCCAGCTTTCAATCCCGCCATGAAGTATGCGGCTGAGCCAAGACGCGAAATAGGGATTCGCACAGTATTCAACCTTCTGGGACCGCTAACTAATCCAGCATGCGCCAACGCCCAACTGCTCGGCGTCTACGACCCTAAACTGACAGCTCCATTGGCTTATGCGTTGAAGCGGCTGGGTTGCGAGGAAGCGATGGTTGTTCATGGCTTAGATGGCTTGGATGAAGTGTCAACGGTTGGAAAGACGGCTATTGCATGGTTAAAGAAAGGCAAAGTAACAGAACGAGAGGCTTCTCCAAGCGATTTCGGAATAGAAAAAGCAAGCATCGCCGATTTGAAAGCGGAAACGCCTGAGGAAAGCGCTGAAACCTTATTCAAAATTCTCAGCGGCAACTGCGCCTTAGATGACCCCAAAGCGGAGTTTGTGCTTGTCAACAGTGCGGCAGGAATCATTGTTGGCGGGGAAGCAGAAGACTTCGAAGGCGGCATGGAAATAGCCCGTAAATCAATCGAAAGCGGAGCTGCCTACGCCAAGCTTAAGGCTTTAGTAAAAGCTTCAGGCGGAAACCTGTCAAAACTTGAGGAGTTGAAAGCGAAGTATGAGTGATTTTCTAGATGTGCTGATTCGTGATGCTAAAGAAACAATTGAAAGCGGATACTATGAAACGTTAAAGCCGACAGAAAGAGTTCGCATTAGCTTAAAGAAGGCAATTTTAGAAAGCAAAGCTAACCCAGTCATAACCGAAATCAAAGCCGCTTCACCATCAGCCGGAGTAATCAGAAAAAACGTTAAAGCAAGCATGATTGCGAAGGCTATGGCAAAAGGCGGAGCAACCGCAATATCCGTGTTAACTGAGCCAAAACACTTCAACGGCTCTCTAGAAGCATTGACTGAAGCGCGAGAAGCCGTGAAACTTCCCATCCTCATGAAAGACATAATCTTAAGCCCAATACAAATCGAAGCCGCATCAAAGATAGGAGCTAACGCCGTTTTGCTAATTAAAACGCTTTTTGACAGAGGATACTGCGAAAAAAGCATTAACGAAATGATAGACGGGGCTCATCTGTTCGGTCTTGAAGTTTTGCTTGAAACCCACACCGAATCGGAGTTTCAATCCGCCATCAAAACAGGCGCTGATTTGATTGGGATAAATAACCGTAGCCTTGCAACATTAAAGGTGGATTTGAACGTGACAAAACAAATTCTTGCCGAAAATAATCCAAAAGGCAAAGTGGTCGTAAGCGAAAGCGGAATAAATACGCCAGCAGACATACGGTTTCTGCGTGAAAGTGGTGCATGCGCTTTCCTTAGCGGATCAGCCATAATGTCAACCGATAACATTGAAGAAAAAGTTAAGGAGTTTGTGAATGCAAAATGAAAGTAAGCAATTACCCAATTAACGGAAAATATGGGAAATATGGCGGTCGCTTTGTTCCAGAAGTCCTGATGGCAGCGATTAAGGAGTTGGAAGATGCCTACGAACAAGCAAGGAAAGACCCAAGTTTTCAGAAAGAACTTGACTACTACCTTTCAGAATTCGTTGGAAGACCGACACCATTGTATTACGCTGAGAACTTAACGCGTAAAGTGGGCGGCGCCAAGATTTACCTTAAACGTGAAGACTTAGCCCACGGTGGAGCACACAAAATAAACAATACAATCGGCCAAGCGTTGCTGGCTAAGCGGATGGGTAAGACGCGTGTAATCGCTGAGACAGGAGCAGGTCAACATGGCGTAGCCACAGCAATAGCTTGCGCTGCTTTAGGTTTAAAAGCTGAGGTTTACATGGGCACGGAAGACTGCGAAAGGCAGCGGCTTAACGTTTTCAGGATGAAACTTCTAAACGCGCAAGTGCATCCTGTGGAAGCGGGCTCAAAAACCCTCAAGGATTCGATAAACGAAGCGTTCAGGGATTGGGTTACAAACCTTCAGACGACTTATTACTTAATCGGCTCAGTCGTCGGTCCCCATCCGTATCCTATGATTGTTAGGGATTTCCAAAGCGTAATCGGCAAAGAACTCAAAGAACAATTCCAGAAAAAGGAAGGCAAACTGCCAGACGCACTGGTTGCTTGTGTTGGCGGCGGAAGCAACGCTATAGGCACATTCTACCCCTTTGAAGATGATAATGAGGTGAAGTTTTATGGTGTTGAAGCTGCAGGAGAAGGCTTAGAAACAGGCAAACACGCCGCTTCTCTTGGTGCAGGAGCAGAAGGCGTATTTCACGGCATGTTAACTTACGTTCTTCAAGATAGTAATGGGCAAATACAGAACACAAGCAGCGTGTCCGCAGGCTTAGACTATCCGGGCGTTGGACCAGAACACTCCTTCCTAAAAACCCTCCAAAGAGCGCAATATGTTTCAGCCACAGACAAGGAGGCGGTAGATGCTTTTCTCACTTTGTCCAGAGAGGAAGGAATCCTGCCTGCATTAGAGTCCTCACATGCAGTGGCTTACGCAATGAAGATAGCTCCAAAAATGAAGAAGACCCAGTCAATCGTTGTAACAGTGTCGGGACGGGGAGACAAAGACGTTGAAACCATAGCAGACTACATAGGAGCAAAAATATGAACACAATAAACAAGGCATTCCAAAATGCTAAGGCGCAGGGAAACGGAGCCCTCATCGGCTACATTATGGCTGGAGATCCAAAACCAGAACTGACGGCGAAAATTGCTGACGCCTTAATCAAAGGCGGCGTAGACATTTTAGAGCTTGGGCTTCCCTTTTCCGACCCGATTGCTGATGGACCAACAATTCAAGCTGCAAGCGTACGCGCTTTAGCTGCTGGCACAACGCCTGTTAAAGTGCTAGAAATTGCTAAGGAAATACGGCAAAGCCATGATGCGCCAGTTGTAATAATGACTTACTATAATCCAGTGTTCAGGATGGGGCTGGAGAAATTTTTCGGTTTAGCCAGCGAGTGCCTGGTTGACGGCGTCATAGTTCCAGATTTACCTGTGGAGGAAGCAGGCGACTACAAGAAAGCCGCAAGCCAATTTGGTGTAGACACAATTTTTCTAGCCGCACCTTCCACTTCTAATGAGCGGCTTGAGGGGATTGTTGAGTGTTCTTCAGGTTTTCTGTATCTTGTTTCACATTTCGGCGTTACAGGTGCGCAGTCAGCGATTGAGAATTCAACTATTCAGCTGGTCAAGCGAGTTTTGCCTTTCACTTCTGGCAAGATTCCGCTGGCGGTTGGGTTTGGCATCTCAAAGCCTGAGCATGTAAAGCGCATTGTTGGGGCAGGTGCTGACGGCGTAATTGTTGGAAGCGCCTTCATAAACCTAATCAAAGCACATCAGGAAAACATCGACCTTCTCCTAAAGGAGCTACAAGCAACTGCATCTGAACTTAAAAAGGCAACAAAAAACCATTGAATCGCCAAGTTGGATTTTAGATTCTCAATTATTATCGCAAAAGGCCACTTTTTCGGCTTAGAAGCTATATTTCTGCTTTCAACAGGAAAACCGATTAAGAAGCAAGGACATAATAGAAAATGGCTTTGAACATATCTGCTCAATCGAGAATGCTAATATTCAGAAAACGCAAACTTTAACACAAAAAGCAATAACCATCGCCCGTTGGGATCCCCATACGTTTTGCTTATAGAGGTGCAGTGGGTGGGATTTGAACCCCTCGCAGAGTGGAGATATCACCCGCAAAACCCCTTTTTTCTTACTCATTGAGTTAAGCGAATCATTGATGGCTTAGCGCATCTAGAATAGTCGTCAGAGGCCCTGCTGGTTTAGGGGTCGAAGTAACTTGAATTATCCATTTACACGGAGCATTCCCCTTTTCGCTCATTACTTTTTCAAATCGATCCCTTACCGTTGCTCCGTCAATTTTGTCGTCTTTGGTCTTAGCCTCAATTCCCTCTATGATCCCTCTGTTGGAGAACATTTCAAACTCATACAGCCCAGGTTCCACCTGAGCGGTCTCCCAAAGCCAGACATGATTCTCAAAATACCTCAGCTTTACGACCTTCGCGGGCGGTTCCTTCGTTAATTCTTTCAGATTGTTCACCTGTAAAGGCTTTACTGTCCACCAAAGGGTGAAAGTTCCAGGTTGCTTGCGTTCGTTAAAGTTAAGGTTGGTGTAAGTTATCCTTAGGGGGGTTCCTTGACAGACTATTTTCAAGTCGACGGTCCAATCCTGCAAATCTTTGTTCGCTAACCTTATCCTATCAATCACAATTATCAACACTGCAGAAATCACAGCTGCTATTCCTATCAAAACAAGGAGGACTGTTTGGTTCCAAAAGATTGCAATTCCGAGTGATGCTGTCAGGCCTACAAATCCCAGGTAAAGAGCCAGTATGTATGCCCACCAATGCTCTAAATTGTAGAAATAAGCAACGTCACCAGTCAATTCAAGGTTCAACCTGTCTTCCAACATTCTGCAGCGTAACGAAGCAGCGTTCTCGAAGCCCAGATAATGGCTATCTAAGAGTTTAAGAGTCACAATCAATCCCATCGTGACCACAAGGATGCTCGCCTTAACTTCAGCTGTAACCACTGATGTGCCGCCTACGCTGATAAGACCGTTGGCTGCCAATAGGGCAGTGACGAAAGAAAATCCGTACTTCCTTAGATCATGAAGGTTGTTGTCAAATCTGGCGAGTACAGAACGTGCTTCTTTCCACTCGTCCAACGCATTACCACACGATTGTTGGGTTGACAAAACAATCCCGCAAAGAGCGATTTGTATTGACTTTGTATTTAAGATTTAGCGTTCCACGCCTTCGCTATAGTGCGTTTTAGTTTGACTCCTGATTCATAAGTGGTGCAGGGGTGGGATTTGAGCTCTCTACGCATGGAGATATCACCCGCAAAGCCCCATTTTTTTCAATAACTCACAAGATTAATTTGTAATTGATGATTGGCAAAGAGTTTGATGGCCAGTGAAGTTCTTTAAAAGCAGACTTAAAAAGCAAGTTGTTTACAATAGAGAACGGTGAACCTGGATGCAGCAATTACCCAATAGACAGTTCATTTTTCATAATGCCGGGCAAGGGCTCTTCTATTCGGGAAAAATTAATGACTTTGAGTTTGTCTATGATTGTGGCTCCTTTAGAAAGCAGCACCTGAACGACATAGTTTTGGACTACAAGAATACCCTTCCAAACGGAAAATTGGATCTGCTAATACTTTCACATCTTCACGAAGATCATGTTGCGGGGCTATACACACTTTTTCACAATAATCCAAAGACCTCGGTTGAGAGAGTTATTTTGCCATATCTCTCACCTGCAGAGCGTTTGGTATTAGCCGTTGGCGCGCCCACCCTTTACACCGGCGATTGGTATTATAATTTCTTATCAGATCCCGTCCGGTTCTTTCTCGAAAGAGGAGTTAAGCGAATAACGTACTTAGGCGGCAGCGAGCGAGATCGGCAAATAGAAAATTCAGAAAATCCAGACGTACGTGACAATGAACAATCGGATAGATTTACAGACAAGTTGAAGCCTGCAATAGCGTTAAGAAAAGTCATTATCGATAATGAACCTCATTTAAACCGGTTCTTGACAAGGGAATTGCAGATTAAAAGCCATGATGGATCAATAATAATCTCAGCTAATTCAATCTATTGGCAATTCCAGTAGATCCGCAAGTGCATTTTAGAATGATGCTTGTGCCCTTGGATAGTTGATTTTATTTAGGAGGCATGCACAACCACCAAATCAGGTGACCCAGATGAAACCGATTTACAAGACACCTGGGTACATGCCTCCCAACAGGAAAATGAATGACCGCAACCTTACGGTTGCGGTATCTTCAGAAAAATTATGGATGCTTAGATTGTTCTATGTAGCGTTTGATTGTTTCAGCATTGACCTGGCCAATTGAACGGTAGAATTTACCTCTCGA
>Ga0208038_1000158_pt1 | contig 68774 bp, 73 predicted proteins | sample June2015DPH_16_1_FD_184714 | JGI IMG/M metagenome (GOLD analysis project Ga0208038, IMG submission 184714) | Peatland microbial communities from SPRUCE experiment site at the Marcell Experimental Forest, Minnesota, USA - June2015DPH_16_100... | ecosystem: Environmental > Terrestrial > Soil >...
CTGGAAGCTTGCGGGTTGAACTTAAGAGGCCGTGCTTCAAGTTGTCTGAGATGGCGCATTATTTTAGAAGGCAAATTGAGCAGCCCTACAAGCCTCCCTAAGCCCACTTGCGGAACTACTGTAATAGTATCATCACTAGTTTCATCTATGGTAGCAGGGATGGTGATAGGTGTCCTATTCATGCCGCTGGGTCTCATCACCCTCTTAGGAGGACTCGTCACCTTTGCAGGGCTACATGTTTTAGGAGGATTAATCGGCGCGATTATAGGTCTCTCACTGCTGAGGGGTCTAAAAGCCCGAAATATAATTACAGAAACTCAACTTCAGGGCGCTTCGGGAATAAACTAAAATTTAAGTTACTGCTTATCTTCAAAAGGATGGTGCATTTGTCATGTTGTCGCCAAAGGATTTGGTGGACGGCGCTGTGAATTTTCATGGTCATCTCGGTCCCTTTCTAATCTTAGGCTTGAGGGCTGGCTTATCAGGTGTAGACTACCTCGGTAAAGATTATTTTAAGCTGAAGGCAAAGGTGGAAACTGCTTCCCATCCGCCCCGTTCATGCTTCATTGATGGGGTACAGTTCGCTTCAGGTTGCACCACAGGCAAAGGCAATATTGAAGTCAAAGTTAGCGACAAGGTTTCAGTAGAATTTACCCTTGGTGAGCGGAAGATAAAGCTAGGAGTTAGAAACGATATACTGGAAGCCTTAGATTACGTTTCCTCGAATAACCAAGCCGAGCTAATCAGTAAAGAGTTCATGCAAAAGACTGATACTGAACTATTTCTAATAAGCAAGAATTAGACGTAGCATCTTTTATTTTCGCCAAACTATTGTTCCTTTAAGGTAAGTTCCAGTTGCCGCCTCAACCTTAACTGTAACCGTTTTGCCCCGCAGGTTATCTGTGCTTTTTATGGCAACGGGTTTGTAAGCAAAGTTGCGTCCCACCCATGAACCTTCCACTTTTCCCTTCTCATCAACCAGCACTTCGCCAACCCAGCCCACCCAACGCTGATTCCGCTCAAAAGAAATCCGCTTAGCCAACTGTGCCGCAACAGTGCTTCTGCGCTTAATTTCGCCCAATTCAACTAAGTCTTCCTTAATTTCGGCTGCTTTAGTTTTGGGTCTAGCAAAAAACTTTGAAACATTAGTCACATCAGGCTTAACTTCCTCTAAGAGCTTAAGTGTGTTCTCAAAAGCTTCTGCTGTTTCGCCTGGAAAACCCACAATTATGTCAGTGGCAAGCGTCAAATCGGGAAACTTAGTTCTAAACGCATCCACAATGCCCTTGAATTCTGTTGCCGTGTAAAACCTGCGCATACGCTTCAACGTCTCGTCATCGCCGCTTTGTACTGGCAAATGCAAAAACTTGAACACTTTCTCGCTCCTAAAAGCCTCAACAAGGCGGTTTTGCATGTCAGTGACCATGTTTGGCGTCATCATGCCAACCCGAACCTTAAAGTCACCAGCTAAACCGCCCAGCGCTTCCAGCAACTCCGCAAGGTTGCTGCCTAAATCTTTTCCGTAGCAAGCTGTATCCTGCGAAGTTACCCAAAACTCCTTGGCTCCAGCAGCAAAATCGCTTTGCACACGCTCAGCAACTTCCTTTATGCTGTAGCTTCGCAGGTGCCCACGCGCAAAAACAACACAACAGTACGCGCAAGAACCCAAACAACCATAATTCACTGGGACGACGCTTACAACGGGATTAGTCTTGGCTCTTGGAAGATCAAGCTTCGGCTTAGCATCCAAACCACCCAATTCCACAACTTTCTCGCCATCCAAAACTCGCGCAACCACATCCACAATTCCTTTGCCGACCGCAGGACCCACAACGCCATCAAAGCGAGCTTCACGCATCAACCGCTCAAAACTAATCATGGGCAAACAACCCGCAACAACAAGCTTCTTGCCCTTTGGGGCACGCTTTAAAGCGTCAATAATGCGGTTCTCCGTTGGACCCTTTACAGCGCAGGTATTGTAGATTAGCACGTCAGCCTCAGCTTCCGATGCCGCCAGTTGAAAGCCAGCTTGTGCTAGGCAACCCGCCAAAACCTCGCTATCAGCCATATTCGCCGAACAGCCAAAGCTTCTAACGAAAACCTGCAAGAGTCATGTATCACCAGCACGTAAGAAACTTCAACAAGAGATAAAAACATAAATGTTTCTTAACAAAAATTAACAGAAACCTGCATGGTGCTGCATAAAAAGCTTATAAATGGAGTAACGAACATGTTATAAGCATATTTAAGGCATGATATACAGAGATATAGATAACAACCATTGCTTTGTTTTATTCACTCATTAATTGGGAGAGATGACTAAAATGAAATTGATCACTCTGTATCTGCCTGAAACGTATATAAAAGCTTTGGACCAGCTGGTAGACGAGAGATTCTATCCAAACCGTGCCGAAGCTATCAGGGTCGCAATTCGAGACTTAATCAGTGCCGAAGTTTGGAGGCGCAAAGGCGTTGACTAAACATGTACACGATGAAGCGCTAAAGGCTCCATTTACTATCGAGGATGCGAAGGTTGAGGTTGCTCCAAAAATTATCGACAACTCAATGGTAATTGGCGGTTCACACATAGTCCGTAAACCAAAAAACAAAATGAACGTCAGGATGGTTAAGAACAAAGTGCCTGTTAAAAGAACAAGCAGACTGGAGAGAGCTATACAACACCTCTATGATTTAGAAGAAGCCCATGAACCTGGAAAACCCTTAAACATTGACCTCGGCCTCTACCAAATGGAAGACTACTAGCCATCAAGTCTTTTCTTCCTTTTGCGCCAACTTTTTAGTTTAACATTAAGAAAAAGCTATTATTCTCAAAAACGGCTTTACTGGCATGAACAATATCCTTGCCCAAATAAGAGAAGAACTAAAAGCCAACACAGACCAGCAAATACAAAAAAGTTTTCAGCGCTTCTTTAAAGAACAAGTAAAATACTACGGGGTCAAAACTGAAGTTGTTGGCAAAATAGCCAAAAAATATTGGAAGCAAGTAAAAACTCTAGACAAGCAAACAATTTTCAAGTTATGCGAAGAGCTTTACCGTTCAGACTACACTGAAGAAGCCTTCATAGTTTCCTTCTGGCTGCCCAACTACATTTTGCACCTTGAACCAAGCGATTTGGCAACATTCAAAGCCTGGATTGAACGGTACATTAATAATTGGGCTAAATGCGACGGCTTCTGCAACCACACCATCGGCGACTTAATCCAGAAATACCCAGAAAGCCTAAACGAAGTGGAAGGCTGGGCTAAATCTAAAAACCGCTGGCTTAAACGGGCTGCGGCTGTGTCGCTTATTGTTCCAGCAAAAAAAGGCGATTTCATGCAAGAAGCCTTCGAAATATGTGACGTGCTGTTGGGCGATGAGGATGATATGGTACAGAAAGGTTATGGGTGGCTGCTTAAAGAGGAAAGCCGAAAGCATCAAAAAGAAGTTTTCGACTACGTTGTTAAAAACAGAAAGGTCATGCCTAGAACAGCTTTAAGATATGCAATTGAGTTAATGCCTCAAGAACTCAAAGCACAGGCAATGAAAAAAGACTGATTTGTTAACTTTGTTTGGTCATTTTTCGGCGGCTACGTTCTCCAGTCTGGGGCAACCTTTTTCCTGAAAGCAAACACTTGGATATGACCAACAATTATTATCGCAAGCCAAACGTTTGAATAGAAAAAGTAGTAAAGGAACAGTTCATGAAGTTTCATTTCCTTGAAACCAAGTTTTCTTGAGAAACCGTAGAAAACAGCGGCAGTTAACCCAAAACTGGATAGCGAAATAAGTAAAATCTTAAGTATGTTTGCGGTTGTAAGGGAAACTAGGAAAACTGGCATTAAAATGTTGAATTTTACTGACAGAAATAGTGAGAAAACCAATAGTGAATTGTACATCCAGAGGTTTGGCACTAGAACGCTCAAAAATAAAATGGCGACGGAGGGGTAAAGGAAGAACAAGCCCGGCAGAAAAACTTGAGGTTTAATAAACTTTTTTGCTAAATCACGATACCAATGTTCCAACCACAACGCTTGACCTATTGCCCACCTTCTGCGTTGCCTAAACCATTTTCCCCATTCGGAATAAACGACATTTTTAACTTCCACGTCGGTGGTATAAGCGAAACTGCTGCCTTCAAGGAAAGCTCTTGTTGCAATGTCAATGTCTTCGGCAACAGCCTTGTGGAAACCGCCAACTTTCTCGAACATTTCCCGGTTAATCGCAAACGCTGCACCGTTCACGGCAGGGCACTTGTGCATGTACCTTGATGATAACCAAGTGTTAATGTTAAACGTAAAATATTCATAATAAGCCATCTTGGACAAAAATGATTTTCCTTTTGAAACCTTCTTTTTTATATCAAGCACATCAACCAGCTGCATTTCCATAATAATTTTTCTCAAAAAATCGGGATCATCACTTATTTCAACATCGGAATCAAGGAAAAGCAGCACTTTTCCCGAAGACAACTTAGCTGTGCTATTTAATGCGTTTGCCTTCCCGATGCGCTCTTTGTTAACGATGAATTTGATGTTATCGTTTTCTAACTGTTTTATTTTTTCGGAAAAATCTTGGGTTGGCTCATCAACTGCTACAAAAATTTCTTTTGTTACGTTTTGAGAACTTAGTTTATTTAGCATGGACGCTAGCTGGTTCGATTCTTTGTAAACTGGGATGAAGATGCTGATGTCCACGGCTAGTCCTCAATTATTGAACATAAATCCAAATGTTTTATTTTCAAATGGGTTTTTAAATTATTCTACAAAAAAGGGGAGCAAGCAAGCCATCGAATGTTTGAAAAACTCTGAATTTTGCCCTAGTAACATCTAAGCAACAGCGATACCATACCTCGCTTGCAGGAATAAGAAGAAAATGATTGGCATTGATTTAACATTCTGTCTACTGCATCTAACTAAATTTTTTTATCTCACTTTTGGAAATTGGTCCGATTCGGTAGAGAATTTCGGGTTCATGACCGTCGTTTTCGAAGTCTCCTTCGCTAAATAAAAGGTATTCTTCGCATTTGGTGTTTAGTAGTTGAGCTAATTCGCAGTAGTTTCTTCTTGACGCTTCATTTGACGGGTTTACTGTGCCCTCAAAATATTTTGCTTCTGTTATTCGGATTTGATGAAGAAGCATGTGTTTTTGTAAGCCGTATCCTCGGTAATCTTTGTCAACGACGATTTCCCAGTTGAAAAAAGTGTCTGGCCTATCTGGTGGAATGTATCCTGAGGAAAACGCGATTATTTTGTTATTTTGTTCTGCAACGACACAGGTATCTGAAAAATCTTTAGCCAAAAGAAAATAGGTGTATCGAGAATTTAACCCGACGTATGGTCTGTTTGCTACAAGCAGTTTATAGACTTCTCTTATGTCCCTGAGCAATACACTTCTGATTTTGAATTTCAAGTAATTTTTAATTTTAAGCATTCAAAACACCTCCCACGCTTGCTTTTTCTCTTCGTTTCATCCGAAGGTTTCCACTTGGTATAAGCGATATTTCATCGGTGTCAGTTAACAATTTTTCAACGCCTACCGCTGTTTGCTCCCTTTTACCTAATTTTATCTGCAAACCGCATTTGCCGCAGTTTCTGTCGCATGGAGTTGATTTGTAGTTGTCAGGTTCTTTGTATGTGGTTATGACGCCTTCATAGTTTCTTAAGACCACCTTATTTGCGGACCAAGAGATAATGTAGTTTGGCATAACGGGAATTTTTCCTCCACCTCCAGGAGCATCTATAACATATTTTGGTACTGCAAACCCGCTTGTGTGCCCGACAAGACTTTCCATAATTTCGATGCCTTTTCCGATGGATGTTCGAAAATGAGTGAGACCTTCTGAAAGGTCACATTGGAACAAGTAATATGGTCGCACTCTGTTTTGTACAAGTTCTTGATTGAGCTTTTTCATGATTTGCGGGCAATCGTTTACACCTGCCAGCAGTACAGATTGGTTTCCTAAGGGTATTCCTGCATTTGCTAACTTGTTGAGGGCTTCTCGAGAAGATAGTGTAAGCTCTCTTGGGTGATTAAACTGGGTATTCAACCATAAAGGGTGATGTTTCTTTAGCATCTGCACTAACTCATCAGTTATCCTATATGGAAGAACAACTGGTATTCTTGAGCCAATTCGGACCACTTCGATATGTGGAATGCTATTTAGCTCTGTTAGAATCCAATCCAAAAAATCATCCGGCAACATGAGAGGGTCTCCTCCAGAAAGCAGCACATCACGTATTTGGCGATTGTTTTCTATGTAGCGAATTCCCCGGATTATCTGTTGCTTTGACGGAATGTAGTCAGGATCACCAACCTTTCTTTTTCTTGTGCAGTGTCTACAGTACATTGCGCATCGGTTACTAACCAGAAAAAGGACTCTGTCAGGGTATCGATGGGTAATTCCTTTGGTGGGGCTGTCTTTGTCTTCATGTAAGGGGTCTTTCATGTCATATTTTGAAATTTTTAGTTCGGCTGGATTAGGAAACGCTTGCTTAAATATGGAGTCATTACGGTAATTTTCTTTTTTTATTAATGATGCATAATATGGTGTTATGCTCAGCGGAAATTTGCGGATTGTTTTTTCAAGTTCTTTATGTTCTTTTTCTGTGAATGTAATACCTGTAAAATTTTCAAAAGCAGCAACAGTTTTTATCGAATTATTCAGTTGCCATTTATAGTCTTTCCACTTAGTAACACTTATATTTGCTTCAGCATTTTTAGCGGCGTATTCTTGATAGCTGATGATGTTTTCATTTTTTTCAACAACCAATTGTTTCTCCTCCAGCGCTTTCTTGCCATTTTCTGTAGAGGTTTTAAGATTTTATAGCTTTTTGACAACTGAAATTCGCTAAAAAGTCAAGTTCGCTTAAGGATAACGAACAAACTGCACTTCGCAAATAAGTCAAGTCTCTTAACAAAGCCCAGATGCATGCGAAAAACCTTCTGGATTCAGCAAGATTATTCTTGTTTTGCTTTGTCAGGTTTTTTCTTCTATTATTTATCGTTAGATTATTATTTAGGGCGAAGAATGCTATTGGCGATATGACTCGCGTTAAGGCTTTAGGTTTGCTTTCAGGTGGATTGGATAGCATTCTTGCTACAGAAATGATTTTAAAGCAAGGCATCGAAGTGACTGCCTTTAACGTTAGAAGTCCATTTTGCCTCTGCAAAAAAAACGGTTGCGCATCAGTGGACGCAGCTAAACAGTTAAATGTACCCTTAAAAGTGGTTGCTGCTGGGAACGATTATTTACGGATGCTTCGCAAACCCAGGCATGGTTACGGCAGGAACATGAACCCCTGCATTGACTGCAGAATTTTCCTCATGAAAAGAGCCAAGAAGTACGCAAAAGAGATAGGTGCAGCTTTCATTTTTACAGGCGAAGTTTTGGATGAACGACCAATGTCTCAGCATTATCAGGCAATGAGGCTTATTGAAAAGGAAGCCGGATTGAACGGTAAAGTTTTAAGACCATTGTCCGCCAGATTGCTGCCTGAAACGGATGTAGAAAAGAGAGGTTTAGTCAACAGGTCTATGCTGATGGATATTCAAGGGCGGTCAAGGAAGCCTCAGTTTAAGCTTGCAACCGAGTATGGCATTAAAGATTACCCTTGTCCTGCCGGCGGATGCCTATTAACATGCGAAGAATATGCAAAGAAAATCCGAGACCTCTTCACCTACAAGAAACGCGTTTCCATGGCTGATATCGCTTTGCTTCGAGTTGGCAGGCACTTTAGAGCGGGCAAAAACAAGATAGTTGTCGGAAGAAACGAGGCGGAAAACAAACTTTTAACCGCTAGAAAAGCTCAAAGCGAATACTATTTTGAACTGCCCGAAATTGTCGGTCCGATAACGATTTTGCAGGGACCGAAAACCAAAAACGCCATTGAAACAGCCGCCAAATTAACGGCTTATTATTCGGATGCTAAAACAGGCGAAGTCAAAGTGAACTTTGGCAGAGAAACCCTCAACAAATCCGTAACTGTATCAGTACCAGATGATGCTGATGTGGAAAAACTAAGAGTTGGCAACATAAAGAACTAAGCGTTTCTTTTGGGGAAAAACGATTTTTTAGGCTATTCGAGCTCTGCTTTGTCTTAGGGATTTGTGTGTGTGCTCAAGCCTACCCTCCGGTCTACTAGATGCTTCTAATATGCTTCAAATATGATTCAACATAGTTCAACATAGAATTAATGCCCCGCACTTTGCATGTAGAATTGGTGAAATTACATGTACTTTTTGGCACAATTAACATGAATTTTAATATTAGATGTTCAAATATGCTCTAAATAGGCGCTTTATCCCTCAAGGAACTGGAGCTTGCTGGCTAGCAAAAACTTATCCCTTAATCGCCACCTAATAGCTGTTTGTGAAGGTTAAAAATTGACCATTGAGTCTAACAGGACTATGGGTGGAATTGCCGCTTGTTTTATTCTAATTGGTGTAGTGAGTCAAGTTTCTGAGCTTTTCCAGTATGCTTTACCAAATTCAAGTGTAGCTTACTTGGCGCTTTCAGGAATCTCTGGCATTGTTGGTGTTTTAGGGTTAGTTGGTTTACTTTTATTTTTTATAGCGATGTATGGTTTCTCCAGAGACTACGGCGACCATCGAATATTCGATAATCTGTTATACGGACTTATCATAGTTATAATTGTAGGTGTAATAGCGGGAATCTTCACTATTATACTTATACTCTCAAATATCGGTAGTATTATTCCAAACTTTACTTCAGCACCTGCTTCTCCATCACAAATAACATCGTCAATGCTAAGTTCTATACTGCCAGTTCTTCCGGTCTTTGCGGTTATCGGGCTGATTTGGGTATTGTTTAACGTGAGAGCCTTTAATTTGTTGGCGGACAAATCCAAGGTACTGTTGTTTAGAACTGGTGCTATAGTGTTGTTAGCTGGCGCCTTAGTAAGCGTCTTGCTCACAATTATATTTGCGGTTATAGGGTCTTCGGTTTCGCTTTCCTTCAATTCCCTGCTGACTTTCATGATTCCAGGCGGGTTAGTTCAGGATGTTGCTTGGGTGTTGCTAGCGATGGCGTATTTCAGAATAAAACCGCCAGCGTCCCCAGCGATTGCACCAGTCAATGTTCAGCCGGTTCTAAGTGTTTCAGCGCAAGTAAAATACTGCTCCCACTGCGGAGCACCAAACCAAACAGACGCCATATACTGCACACGTTGCGGACAAAAACTATAACTTTGCATAGAGCACCTTTAGCCTCTTTTTTTAGGGTGAAGCGATAGGTAAAATTATATTTGTAAGTGTTTTCATTAAAGAGCCGAAAAGGGTCCGTGGCGCAGTACGGATAGCGCGTCAGCCTTCTATCGCCCGTTTTGGGGTGTGAAGAGAGCTGAAAGTCATGGGTTCAAATCCCATCGGACCCGCTCCCTTTTAGGTTCAGGTCTACCACACCGGTTAAATGTATTCAGCCGAAAGAGGTTTTGTAGGGAGAAAAAGGTTGTGCGCGGGAGCGATTACTCGTCTCTTTTGAATGACAAAGCGGTTAGGCGTTGGCGGGATAATGTCGCCCGCGGTTCGGTGATAACGGCCGAGGTATATCTCAGGCGTTTAGGATATTTCTGTAACGATTTGAAAATTGTGCCAGGTAACCTTCTTGAGATGAGCGAAGAAGAGCTTTATGATTTGCTTTTAGAAAAATAGCCTTATTCTTCAACTTAGAATAGGAACTCAGACCCGTTTGGGGCTAAGTCCGGTCCGACTCAGCCCTGTGCGCTGAAGCGCTTGCGGGCTGTTTTTCAGCTTTTTTTCACTGTCGGCGATTTTCAAGCTGATGGTTCCGCCCCCTTTTGGGGTCAAATTCCATAGAGACCCAGCCCACTTCAGGTTCGAATCTCCAAGAATGGGGATAGCACCGAGTAAATCTAGCGTACTACCACGATGACTGCGTGGTTGGTTTATCGTTGGCTGCTTGGCAACTAAAGTGATCTTCACCTCCAGGCATAGGCGTTGGCTTCGTGCCCCATTAATCCCGTGACGGTGATTTGTTAGCGCTTAGCGCGTTCGTTCTCCATCACAAGTTAGTTAACGTTTTATTTAATTTTCCAGAAAGAAAAACAGAAAATAGAGAAGATTTTGACTAACCTATTAAGTGAACCAGTACGAATAAGTTTCGCTTATGACGTCCATTAGTCCGTTAGGTGTCGTTATGCTTACGCCCGTGCCCGATTCAATTATCTCGTTTAGTCCTCTCAGGTTCCCTTTCGTGCCGAACGCACCTCCAACCTCTGAAAATAGTACTCCGAAAATCTTTTGTCCATGAGTTATTGTTAGTCCATAGGCAGTTATGGTTGGTCCATTATAGGTGTACCAGCCAAGTCCATTGAATGTAAGGAATGCGACTCCCTTAGCAACTCCTGTTTTGTAGTTAAATACAGCCGCTGAATGACCTGTTCCAGTGAAGCTCGTCAAACTAAGCTTAACATTGTTTGTAGTTGTGGCTACAGCCGTTCCCCATGGCGATCCAAAGAACGTTATTTCTCCGTGAGCTCCTATGGCATGCTGGACATTATTTGCGTCCACATAGACGGTTCCAGGGCTGGTCCCCATGCCAATTCCTGTTTGTGTGAAAGTTCCATGTTGTGGTTTGCAAGCCATAGCTGGTGCGGCCGTAGCAAACAACATCACCAAAGCCAGTACGGGAACTAAAATCATAATTCTTTTCATCTTCATCTTTTTCACCTCCCCTTAGCGGTGTTGTCCAATTGTTTTGGGGTCGGAAAATTATATGGGTATTTTTCCTGATTTTTCCGAAAAGAGATTTTTTATGCGCAAATTCCAAAAGAACATCTCAAGCACATATTTCATCGAAAAATGTGCCCAAACTCAATGCTGAATCCTTTTACATAAATGCATGTTAGGAAGCCTCATCTTAATACGGTTCTATTTTGGTAGGTAAAGCAAAAACGAATTGGAAAAACGTGTTAAGGAGCTTTTTAGTTTGTTATAGATGAGTTTCCCGTGATTGTTCTCCATCGAGCGAAGATGTATAATATGACGTATGTGGTGCCGTTACTCTCTGCGGTGGCTCGTTGGCGAAGGAGTATTTTTATTTATCCTACTGTTTGGTTTGCTTCGTCAACGACTTGGAAACCTCCTTTTTTGTTGCTCTGCATTACCTGCATAGCTATTTTTAGAAAGCAGAACTTGGCCTATAGATAAAAATACGAAAAGAATACTCCCATGATTTATCGAAGTCGGCTTTAATTCTTGAATGGGCTGTTAAGAGGACTGGTCAACGTAGCGCTTTACGTTTTCTTTTTCGTATGCAATTCTGAGTTTGAGGATTTTTCCTCCCCGACCTCTCTCGCCTTGAAACAATCGAACCTCAACTAATCCTAGATGTTCCAATTCGGACAATGCTGTTCCACGACGACCAGAAGCACCATACACACTGTATTTGGATATCCGCCCCTGTTTCACGATATCCATTAACGTTCTCCATCCAGACCGCTCCTGCGACAATCTTCGGCGAACATAATCTTCAAAAAAAGCGCTAACCAAAAAGTCAAACGCTCTCTCCGTAACTTCAGATTTGAACCCAAAGTTAGCAGATGTAGTCGATGGTGCTCTTTCTTCGTTCATTGCTGATACAGGTTCAACAGATATTTTTATCGGTTTGAGCCTACTTGTTTTGGTCTTTCCTAATTCATTTAAGTATACTATTTTCGGGTTTAAACTGAAAGCCCCAGTTTTCACTGCCTGCAAAGTAAGCTTGACGGTCACGACTTGGAAAGCGCTGATTTCTCTGTTTTTCATTTCGATGCAACAGTTTTGCAGGCTGCACCAAGGCGGCAGAACGGCTGCTTTGAACCCTTCGGAAGGAATTACGCCTTCAACTTTGACGAGCAAACCCGGCTTTCTCGAGGCGTTGACGAGGTCGAGACGCATTTCAAACTCCTCGCCAACTGTTACCTCTCTGCGAACCATCAAACTCGCCTGCAAACTTACATGAGCAAACCTTTTTTCCATATCTCGATACAGCTTCTGGACTCCTTCAAGCATAACTTTAGCATCCTCAACCCGTCCCTCCCTTTCAAGAGCCCAAGCGTAAAACAGTCTTCCACGCACTTCATCTCCCCCGGCTTGATTCGCCTTTAAAGATTCGATGCGTTCTTTGAAGAACTGGGTTGACTCCTTCCACTGGCCCTTTCCAGCAAAAAAGACCGCCTTGGCTAATGTCCCATTAGTAAAAATGTTCGTTTGCACTTCTAGAGGCAGTTTCATGAGTTTCTCAAAGTATTCTTCTGCATGCTTCAAGTCTCCAAGTCTAACATATTCCCTGCAAAGGTTAGAGTAAACCATCCCTGGAGCTACGAGGTTATCTGTCTTCTTCGACGCGTCCAGAGCTTTCAGACTGCAAGACAACGCCTTTTCCCAATCACCCATAAACTCATACGCCCAAGCTGAAAAAGCATGCGCATAAACCAATCTGTTATAATCACCCATCTTCATTTTCTCATTAATTTCTATGACCCTTGCGAGCACGCCCAACGCTTCATGAATAAGCAATAGCATCTCCGCAAATACTAAGCCTGCAGCCCAGCATGCTTCCATTTGGAAGTGAAAATCGCCTAGTTCCTCAAACAGCGCAATCGCACGCAACGATTCAGCTATTCCCTTTTTCGGCTCGCCTGACAAAGTATGCATTGTCCCTGCTCCGACTAAGGTTAAAGCGGCGTCCCAAAGAGAATACTCTTCCTCAAAAACATGCAAAGCAGCTTTGAGATCTTCAAGCGCGTGCATGCGATCTTCGGGGGCGAGCGTTACCATATTCTGCATTATGTAGACTCTTCCTCTTTGCGTTAGAACTCTTGCGCTTTCCAAACGGTCAACGGCAGCATACGGCTCGGCTTCCTTCACAAGCTCCATCAAATGAGGAATATCCATGCATTGGAAGGCAGATTCCATTGCCTTTCTGAGCACTCGCAACTTAACAACCCCCATTTCATTTTTGCCCAGATCCTCAAATGTTCTCATTGCTTCTTTGAACATGCTGTTGGCGTAGTAAGCGTCGCCCAGCCCTTCCTGGGCCTTTCTTCTCGTTTCAATGTTTTCTGGGTTTTCGGAGACGCTCTCCAAGACGTATGTGAAGTGTTTGATGGCGCTCTCGTTGCTCCATCTCGCTAGCGCATTTTCTCCTGCGGCTAAGGCGTATTTCACTGCTTTCTCCTTGTTTCCTGCCTGAGCATAATGATACGCTAAGTCGCTGAACGGCAGCTTGCCCCCCTTGGAGGCGCTTTCCAGTCGCTCCGCAATTTTGGCGTGGTAACCCTTCTTCAAGGCCAGAGGAATCTCTTCGTAAATCGCATCCCGAGACTTTGCATGGTCAAACTTGAAGGAATCTTCCTCGCAAAAAACCATCGAGGTCGACTGCGCAATAGCATTCAAAGTTTCAAGAACCTCCAAATTGTCTTGGGCGAGCACGGCTTCGAGCAATTCAACGTCAAACTTCTCTCCGATAACAGAAGCAGCGTCAAGTACCCTTCTTTGGTTTCGTATGAGTATACTTAGTCTCTGCAGGATTATGTCCTTGATTTTGGCGGGTATCCCTAGTTCATTTGCGGATAAGCGCCATTGGTCGTGTTCTTGAGTTAGGCTGTGGCGTTCATGCAGCATTCGCAGTGTTTCCACGATGTAGAGGGGGTTTCCTTGGCTTTCTTTTGTGAGTTTTTCCACGAGTTCTTGCTGCAGATTTCCGCCTAGCATGCTTTTGGCGATTGCAGAGACATGGGTTTGGTCTAGGTTTGGGAGTTTGATTTCTTTGTAGAGATCTTCCCGCTTCATTTGGCGGAGCGTTTCAACGAGCGGATGCGGGCGTCCTTGGGCGTCGACCGTTAGTGCTTCGCTTCGAAAGGTGGCTAAGACCAGGATTCTCTTAGAGTTTATGGCACGGCTAATGTAATTAATCAGCGCGAGCGAGGCGGAGTCTGCCCAGTGTATGTCCTCTAAAACCAGGATTATGGGTTTCTCGTAGGAGATGGCTGATAGGGTTTGTGTGACTGTGATGAAGGTTTGGTCTTTCCACACTTGAGGAGCCAACGTTTCGCGTCTTCCGGTTTTCTCGTTTTGTGTTGGACCCATGAACCAGCGTTTTATTTCCTTTTCCTCGTTTCGGATTTGCCTGGTTTTTGGGTGTGTTAGATCTCGGCTCTGGGTGGAGGTAGCGAGTTTGTTTTCTTCTGTGAAGTAGCCGGTGAAGGCTTCGAAGAAGGGGAAGTATGGAACGTCAGCGTTGCTGAGGCAGTACCCGGCCAGCGCTGACACGTCTTGTTTTTGTTTTGCAGAGTTTAGGAATTCTTTTATGAGTCTGGTTTTTCCGGTTCCGGCCTCTCCTGATATGAAAACTGTTGTTCCTTTTCCCTGAACAGCCGAATCCAGATGGCGCGTTAGTTCTTCAATTTCACGTTCTCTGCCTACCAAAACGGGTTCAGCTAAGATTTCAGTTTTCATAGTTTTCTTTGCCTACCAACTCAAGTACAACCCCACAGTTACTCTATTATTGACGCTACTGCGTATTTTAAACTTAAGAATCAACACCAGAATCAGGCGCCAATTTTAGTAAAGAGTTTTGACAAGTACCAAACATAATAACTATAATCTCATATATTAGTTAGATAAATAGCAGAAAAACATGAGCACCCCACAGCCGACTATCAAGAAAAGTCTTAAAAGGCAATTGTTCGTGCCCGCCTTGCTTTTGGGTATGTTCTTAACATTCACATTTGAGGTTTTCTTAAGCAATGCTATGGTAAACGTAGCCTCAACGCTAAAAGTTACGGTGGGAACCGCAAGCCAGATTTTGACCATCAGCTCTTTTGTGGGTCTTATTGTAGGTTTTATCATGGGCTTTTTGACTGTCAGATTCAAACATAAGTCATTGTTCCTGCTTGGCATGGCGCTTTTTGGCGTCGGAGCATTAGGTTCGTTCTTCGCCCCAGATTTTGAGTCCATTCTGTTCTTCAGTCTCTTTCTTGGAATAGGTGCAGCAATGATTGGCATTGTGGTTTTCGCCTTAATCGGAGATTTTTTGCCTTTGGAAAAAAAGGGAATGGCAATTGGGTTAGCAATGGGAGGTGTGTTTATTGCGAACTTAGTTATGCCTCAAGTGACGAGCGTAATTACGAATGCTGCGGGATGGCGCTTTGTCCTTTTGTGGTTTATCTTTCCAATCGCCGTAGTTAGTTTGCTCTTTGGCTTTTTCGTTCTTCCGTCGAAACCGCGGCAGGAACAGACTGCAAACAAGCCTCAATATTTGAAGGCTTTCAAACAAATCTTGTCAAACAAATCCGCACTCGCATGCCAAGTCGGAACGACGCTTGCTAACTTCTCATTCCTAGTGCCTGTTTATGCAGTGTCGTTTTACAGATTATATTTTAATGAGTCTTTGAGTACGAGTGCGATCTTCTATTCGATTGCTTCAGTAATAGGGATTTTGGGTGTCATAGTTGGGGGGCGATTGATTAATCGAATCGGAAGAAAGCCTCTTACTGTCGTGGCAAGTGTAATTTCGGGAATATTCGCAGTTTTGATCGCCTTTATGCCTAACGCGTGGGCATCTGCGGCAATGTGGATGGTATCAGCAGGCTTTGCCAGTGTATCGATTACGGGTCTTAACAGTTTGGCTCTCGAACAAGTTCCAGGTTTTCGAGGCACGATGATGTCTCTAAACGCATCATTTCGGGACATTGGCATCATTGTGGGATTGATCATAAGCGGTTTGGTTCTAAACCTTTACGCTAACAACTTTCAAATCATATTTACAATGTTTGGGGTTTCCGGCGTAGCCTCAGCCTCCGTTGTGTTCCTGTTTGCAAAGGACACCGTTAAACCCCCAGTTCGGGGGTAACCCAGGTCAGGCTTATTCTCAGAGCGCACTTTTGCTGGTAAATTGGCGTCAAAATCCTATTCCCGCCATTTTTTTACAAACTATTTTTAATTCGTGCATTGGTCAAGTTTTTTTTATCGAGGAACGAAATGTTTGGCTCTGGCTAAAAACGTTGAGGAAGGACAAGCTAAGGCTAAAAATCAAATAACCCGCGGAAAAATAGAGTATTGCAATCCCGAATCCTGCACAAACATTTGTCCTTCGAAGTTGCTATGATATTTGCGTATTAATTATGGATTTGCTTAATATTTTAAGCGCATCCCATCGGACCCGCTTTAATTTCACTAAAACGACTTGATTTGAGATTATTTGGAGTTTATTGAGTCTTATTGAAATCCATAAGATTCTTACTGTTTTCAGTAAGATTAAGATTAAACAGTAATGGTTGATTTTCTGGTTACTATTGTTTACGGATCTCTTGCGCTGAGGTTTTTTGCTTTTTGATTTTCTCGAGGGTCAGTGACCAGTTGGTGAAGCAGTCCCACAGCAGGCTTGAGTCGGTTCGATCTTGGGTGTTGCTCATTGCGTTGCCTTGAGATACTTGTTGAAGAATGCCAAAGTCATCGTCCATGCGTCTTCGGCTGCGGCTTTGTTGTACGAGGGTCTTTTCTCGTTGAAGAAGGCATGTTGTGTCCCTTGGTAGATTTTCATTTGGAAAGTTTTTTTGTACTTGATCATGCTTTCTACTAGGGCGGGAACGCCGCTGGTTATTCTTTGGTCCTCCCCAGCGTAGATTCCAAATATAGGTCCTTTAATTTTGGCAACTGCTTCGAGCGGTTTCGGGTTTGCGCCGTAAAAGGGAGCCGCAGCGTTGAATGGGTACATGGTTGTAAGCTGGTAAGCTAATCCGCCGCCGAGGCAGAAGCCTGTGATTCCAAGGCTTTCAGGGTCTACAGTTTCTACGTTTTTGACGAAGTTTATGCAGCAGAGCAGGTCTTCGACCATTGTTTTTTCGGCGTTTTCTCGGCCCGTGAAGAAATAATTGACAATTTTCCGGTCGTCTTCAGGCAGATTCTCCATTAAGCTCTGGACTGCGTTTGGGTCGCTGCGTTTTTCTGGGGGAATCTGCCAAATATGCATCATGGCTTTCTCGATAGCTTGTTCAGTCAGCAGGTCTTTCTGTCGGCTGAAGAGATGCGGGGCTATGCTGGCGAAACCTTGTTCAGCATATCTGTTTGCAACACCCTTAATCTGCTCGTTGAGACCCCAGGCTTCGTGGACGATGATGATGGCAGGCTGTCGGCCGCCAGTTTTAGGAGTGGCAATATAAGCTATCATGTCAGAGTCATCAAAGCACTTGATCGTTACAGTTCGACTTGAGAATTCCATTCTAGATCATATTAACCTCTCATGAGTTACTATTTAACCGTTCTGCCAGCGCGCACTGCAAGCTGGTTTGTCCTAAAATATGAACGTTTATTTTTGGGTTGGAGAGTTTTGGTTATCTGGCAAGAATTTGGTAAAGATTTGAGTGTAAATCTGGAAAATCGATTAATACTCTTCCACTTTAAATGGTTTGAAAACTTGATCGAGCAAAGGCGGCTTGAAGAACGAAGCAAACACAACGGTGTATGTATTGGATTTGACCAAAATAGACGGAAGCGGAGCGCGCTTTTTCTCTGACATCCCAGCATAAACTCATTCACGTAACGTACGCACATACACTAACGCGTGTGCCATGAAGAAACTGTATGCTAAAAATGCCAGCGTTAAGAATTAAACATAAAAGATGAAAAGAATGAAACGAAACCGAATACCAACAGCGCGTGCGAAATTAAAAGTAGATTCAATTTAAAGGGGGAATAAGATATTCAATTAAGAAAAATTCTGGCGTCGGTTCTGATTGTATTTATTGTTGCTGGCAGTATAGGCGCTGTTGTGATTTTGAGCAAAAAAAATCCTTCTCCACCTCCCATAGCACATACGATTCAGATAGTGAACGGAACAGCTAACGTTGATGCTGGTGCTTATGTAGATTACCAGTTCATTATTCCGCCTAATGCATCAAACATTCATGTATCAGGAACGTTTACGGTACAAGGTGGTAGTGGCAGCGGCATTATAGTTTACATTTTTGACAGCAGCAACTTTGAAGATTATGCGACTGGCAGTTACTTCGGTGCGCTCTATCAAAGCGGGCAAACCACAACCGCTTCAATTAGTTCCAACCTTGACTCAAATGGAACTTACTTTCTTGTGCTTGACAATACATTATCTACGATTACTCAAACCGTGAATATACAAGCGAATGCTACCTACACACAGTAAAGAAAAGGAACTAAGATAGATAGAATAGCTCTTATTAAAATTGCAAAGACCGTATATCATTATGTATCAGATAGTAAGAAGTTTCTACCCTCGTTATGTGTTGAAGTAGGCGGTTGTTTTGTTCATATATAAACAAACTCACCATGGTTACTTGCCATCAGCATTCACCATTACTCAGTATAAGCGGCACGGCCACAAACAAAGACACTATAACCCCCACAATACCAACAACAGCAGCTGCCGTAGCAATGTTTGAACTATGCATCCGATCCAGCGAATAAAGCCCAACAAGCATAACAGTAAGAAAGAAAACCAACAAAGCAACCGCAAACACATCCTTAACTTTTTGTTTGCTCATTGTGCATCATCAGCAATGATTATTCATACTCTGCAGAGCTTTTTCAGCGCGCTATCGCTGTTGCTTGCCGTTGTTATTTGCAGGATTCGAAATAACTGGTTTCTTTCAAATCGTTTTTCTTTCTTTTTTCTTTTGTCTCTATCTTTCCCCAAGTTTTCACTTCTAATTGTTTTTAGATATGGTCAACATAAGCTCCTGAAGACACATTCTGCTTTTCAGGGTATTCCAAGTTAGATTTTTGCGGTTTTTTGCTTCTATTTTTTTGCATATATTGCTGCATTATTTCATGTCTCCTTTGTCAGTTTTGAAGTTTTCAACTTCTTCTAAGCTGAGAGATTATTAATCGATTTTCCAGATTTACACTCAAATCTTTACCAAATTCTTGCCAGATAACCACCAACTCTTAGAAAGAGAACAAAATAGACTACGACGTCAAGTACAATGACCCGATTAAGAAAGCGTCAAGCGATAGAGCGTTTTGAGGTACCAATCAATTAGAAAAGCGGAAGCAGGTAACAACTAACAATTAATCTAACCCGAGGGTTTCAAACGCGGGTTCAAACCTATACGGACCCGCTCCCATCTGAGTTCCTCACAGCCTAAATTCTAAATTTGGCAAGGAGAACATTTCTCTCTTAAGGACAAGCCCTGTGGGATTTACACCCATATAAGGGTCTTCTGCTTTGTATTGAAATATGAACGGAGGAAGAAACAAGATGACGGACATTCGCAAGGAAACAGATAGCCTCGGCGAAGTAGATGTTGCTGCCGACAAACTCTGGGGCGCCCAAACCCAACGCTCGCTGGAGCACTTCAGCATTGGCAAGGACCTAATCCCACGTGAGATGATTACCGCGTACGCCCTCCTAAAGAAAGCTGCGGCCAACGCAAACCACGCGGGCAAGCGGCTCGACGACCAGCGCCACAAACTCATCGTTCAAGTCTGTGACGAGATCCTCGTAGGCCAGCATCATGACATGTTTCCGTTGCACGTGTGGATGACGGGCAGCGGCACACAGTTCAACATGAACGTGAACGAGGTAATCTCCAATCGCTGCTGCCAGCTCGCCGGCACGCCGCTAGGAAGCAAGACACCAGTTCACCCCAATGATCACGTCAACATGGCACAGTCATCGAACGACTCGTTTCCATCTGCAATGTGCATCGCGGCGGCGGTCAATGTGAAGGAGAAGCTGATTCCCGCGGTGAAGGCACTTCACGACGCGATTGCGGCGAAGGCCGAGCAGTGGGAAGACATTATCAAGATCGGCCGTACCCACATGCAGGACGCAACACCAATAACGCTCGGACAGGAATGGTCGGGGTATGCGGGCATGCTCGCGGACAATCTCGAGAGGATTGAAAATGCACTGCAGGGTGTCTACCGCCTCGCGCTCGGAGGTACAGCAGTGGGCACTGGCATCAATTCGGCGCCAGGCTTCGGCGAAACGGCTGCCGCTGAAATCGCCAAGCTCACGGGTCTGCCGTTCGTAAGCGCGCAAAACAAGTTCACAGTGCAGGGTGCGCATGATGATCTGGTGCAGCTCTCTGGCACGTTACGCACATTGGCCGTGTCACTCTATAAGATAGCTAACGACATTCGGCTGATGTCCTGTGGTCCGCGGGCAGGCTTCGCAGAGCTGGTGATTCCAGAAAACGAGCCGGGCTCGTCAATTATGCCAGGCAAGGTAAACCCGACCCAGGCTGAGGCGCTGACGATGGTAGCCGTCCAAGTGATGGCAAACGATGTTGCCGTGGGCTTCGGGGGCGCTGGCGGTTATCTCGAAATGAACGTCTATAAGCCTCTAATTATCTTCAACGTGACCCACTCAATCACGATCATGGCCGACGGGTGCACAAACTTCCGCAAGTTCCTCATCGAAGGAACCCAACCGAACCTGAAGAGGATTAAGGAGTACGTGGACCGTTCACTGATGCTTGTGACAGCACTCGCACCGGTCATAGGCTACGACAAAGCGTCAAAGATCGCGCACTACGCAATGGACAATGACCTTACGTTGAAAGCGGCTGCACTAAAGCTGGGCTTCGTGAAGGAGGATGAGTTCGACCGCATCGTCAATCCAGCGAAAATGGTCAAACCGTACGTCGCAACCGACAAGCAATAACAGTTCAAGCAAATCCTTTACTAGCAGAATATTCAATCATTTCGTAGTGGCACCTACTTTTTAGGAAAGGTATTGATATGAACAGTACCAATAAGCGTGGAGTAGAGTTACTTCGGGATCCTTCCCTCAATAAGTCGACAAGGTTTACCGAAGTGCTCGTCAAGCCGACATGGTGGATTCATCCGTCAGCACGTCTACAAGCCGGAGTACAGGCAGGAATACCGTATGAGCAGTAAAACTCAACAAAGCCACCGAGTCCAAACATCTAATCCACCTAAACCCACTATTGGCAACATGGAAACTACAGGCACTGGTAGAATTTGATAAGACAAGCGGTATGATGATCTTCACTAAACAGTAGATGCACGCTTGGGCTCAAATCCCTCTACACTTAGATTTCTTTAAGTTAGAAACTGTTGTCACTGCACGCGCCAGATTTGTTAAGTAAAAGTTTTTAAGTGCTGGCAATTAAGAATTTTTAGGGTGATACGAAATGTCTAGTGAAATGGAGAAAATTAAGAAAAAGTTTGACGAGCTTGAAGCGACTGTAAAAAAGCATACTTCTTCAGCGGAGCATGCGGACAAGAAAAGGCTTGAAGATTTAGATGCCCGATTGAAGGCTTTAGAGGAAAAAGTCAAAAAGAAACTGTGATTCTCTTAAAGCAGCTTTGTTTTTTCTCTCAAGTCCTTTTTTTCTTGTATGCGATTTAATTCTTGAAGTGGGATGACTGCAATTTCTGTAAGTTTTGTTTTATAATCCAGCGAGGAGCACGGCGATTATACCAGTTAAGAATATGCCGTCGAAGGTGCCTGCTCCGCCGATGCTAGCAACTTGCGCGCCGAGCTTCGGGATCTTTCGAAGATTCGAGAGGTCAGCGCCTATGAGTGATCCAAGTACACCTGACACATAAGCGATTGTTATTGGGTGTGCTGGTGAAAGAATTATTGCGGCTACTGCTGCAGCTATTGGCGGAATGAACATTGGAGTAGTTATTCCTACGCCTTTTACTGGTCGGGCTACTAAATGCGTTACCAGTGCAACGGCTAATACGCCTATGAAGCTGAGGAAAATCATTGAAGACGCCGATTTGATAAGCAAGTAAATGCAGACGGCAGTTGGTATTAAGGCTCCTCCAACATTAACTGCGACTAACGTGACGGCTTCTCCATACTCAACCTGAGGGATCCGATAGGTCATGCCGAACCAGCTTACAGATTCTTCTCGGATAACGGGCACGTTGGCTTTCAGTTTTAGCAATGGAATGTTGATGAAGCTTCCAATCAAGGTTGCGGCTAAAAGCAGCAAGATGGTAACAGGGGTGAAGCCGACATTTTCGAAGGCAATGCTGATGGCTCCAAAAAAAACTAGGGCAACCACAGCAAACAATAAAGCTAGCAGGATCGCGAAGAATAGATAACTATGGTGGACGTAAATTGTTTTCCTGCTCATACGTTCTCAGCTTACTGCGCTATTTTTCAAGATTAGTTTTAAAGATGCGCTTTATTTATGTTACCTATCAAAACATCTTGTCTCGCTCAAAAAATGCGTGCTACTCTGCATCAATTGTTAACTCTTAAGCTTAATCAAATCATCCCCGTAACACCTCTGAAGCATTGAATACTTTTTCTCGGACATTTACCGCACAAGCAATAAGTAGTGTGAAACCAAACTTTGAGAGTGAAACCAATTGGCTCTAATTCTGAGAAACTAATAAATTAATCTCTACCGTAACTGAATGTCGGGGTATCAAATTTGGTTACTGAAAAAGTAACGCATTTTCACGGATGCCAAGTGGCAACCACTAATTCAGTGAAACAGCACAAACTGAGGAAGCTCATAGCGTGGCTATCAGACAAAGAGGGAAGGGGAATGGAGTTCATCTCGCTCTATATACCTCGGGAGAAATCAATAGATGAGATAGTCGCAAACCTCAAGTGTGAGTCTGATTCTGTTGCCATGAAATCTGAGAACGCTAGGGACGTTAGGGATCGCCTTCAAGACGCCCTTAAGAATGTGATCCAGCGTCTAAAGCTGCAGAAGGAAATTCCAGAGAATGGGCTTGCGATATTTGCTGGAACTTTCGTCGCGAACGAGGCGGAAAGCGAAGTTTTACACGTCGAAGAACTCGTCCCACCAGAACCGATTACCGCCTATCTTTACGAGGTTGACGACCATTTCCGGTTAGAGCCGCTAAGGGAAATGCTGAGAGACCAAAGAGTTGTGGGGCTCGTCGCCATGGATTCAAAGGAGGCTAGCTTCGGGATACTCAACGGTGAACGCCTCGAATTAATCGAAAATATCACGTCGGGGATTCCAGGAAAGACTGTGAAGGGCGGGCAGAGCCAAAGGAGGTACGAAAGAGAACGCGACATGGAAGTCACATACTTTTTCCACAGGGTTGCGGAGCATGCAACAAAGGCATTTCTCGAGAACCATAAAGTTACGGCGTTGATAGTTGGAGGGCCGGGCCAAACGAAACAGGATTTCTTAAAGGGTGATTACCTTCATTATGAGCTAAAGAATGCGCTTCTGAGCATAGTTGATACGCAATCCGCCGGCAGAGAAGCGGTGAAAGAGGTGCTTGGCAAATCATTTGAGACACTGAAGAATATGTGTGCGCCAGAGGAGAAGATGATCGTGCAGCGCCTTCTGGCAGATATGGGCAAACAAGACGGTTTGGCTATTTACGGACTAGATTCAGTGTTGAACGCGCTTAAGAATGGTGAAGTGGAAGTCGCACTGGTGACAGATAATACAGATATGATTGAAATTGTTGTAATGTGTAAAAGATGCGAACTATCAAGGGCGAAGATAGTGGATAAGGAAAAGAAGGTTCAAACTGTACAGGAAATGATATCGAGCCCATGCGAGAAGTGCAGCGCGGTTGAATACGAGGTGGAGGAGAAGGACATAATAGATGTCTTAGAGGATGTGGCTTCACAGACAGACGCAAGGGTTGAGGTGATATCTACAGAGTCGGAAGAAAAAGCAAAGCTTACAGCTTTGGGAGGCTTTGCCGCTCTCTTGAGATACAGACCTGGATAAAGTGGAATGAGAATCGCGAGAACCTTTTCTGGGCGTTTTATCTGGGAGCATTTAACTCCGAAACGTGGTCAAAGTTTTGAGATCGATCGATAGGAATACGAGTTTATCCGGGAGTCTGGAGAGCTCCTCGCAGGCCAAGTCCATAGACAAGTTTTATAATGGTGTTTGCCTTAATCATCGAAACATGAAAATGGCTCTCGAAAGAAAAGTTCTTGTCATAAAAGTTGCTGGGGAAATGCTATTCTTATTTGGTCTTCTCGCGTGGGGTGATGGAGTATTGATTCAGTTTACTTATCCCATGGTGCTGGCTATGCCCGTGTCGCATTTACTTCTCTGGATGAGAACAGACACCTTCACTATATTGTCCTTTCTAGTAAGCGCTCTCGGATTCTTCATGTGGAGACTATCCGCTGAACTAATCAAGTTTGAGAAAGACAAAGCGTCCGATAAGTCGTCTGGCGCATCGAACGTATAAAGCCTTGTGCAGCACCGATAGAAAAGCTAATTTTTACTATGCTTGCATGTATTTATGAGAATTAGTTTTGGATTGAGCAGCTGCATCGTAGTCCAAAAGCTAAATACAGCAAGCCGCTGGCTATCGCTATTATTCCAAGCACACTTGCTAGGTAAATTATATTCGACTTTCCAGCAACTTTGACAAGAAAGTCAATCAAGAACAAACCTACGGGAATCTGGCGTGAAAGACTTTTACGGAAGGAGAAAAGCGCCCATATTTGGTTGAACTTAGTTGCGTCTGACGCCACGGTAATTCTTAGCAGTTTTCCTCAACAAATAACAAAACACTCAAACTGACTTTTCAAACATAAATCTATATGCGGGTTATTAGCACATAGAAAAAAGAGAATATGAACCCTTAATTGATGCTCCGATTATGCTCTCTTGTAATGGACACAGACGTTTTTGGCGCACCCTTAAAAAAGTGGTCTATTCTTCTTCTTTCTTCCAGTCTTTGTCTTTCTTCCAGTCTTTATCCATCCATTTAGGGTTCATCCAATGCATTTTCGGCATCCATTCCTTTGAAACTTCCATTAGAGCCTCGTTTATTTCCACTTCAAGGGTTATTTTCAATTTTCCCTTCTTTTCTTCACTCATCTATTTCACCTCCTTCAATTTTTGAGGGGCGCGCCTCGTTTAAAGCTCAATAGCCGTATCTGCATCGTAGTCAATTTACCTGACGCTTAGAGATCCTGTTAAAAGTAGCAAACTCCGTTTCTTGGGGGCTGAATATAGCATATGTCAAAAGTGAAAATTAAGTCTATTCCTAACAATATTAATGGACCTTTAGGAGCAGTCCTTCGCTAAGCTTTAATGTTAAGTAGTTATACATGTATAATCATGAACGTAAAGGCGAAAGTTAAGTGTTGGGGGAATTCGCTGGGTATTGTGCTGCCGAAAAAATTGGTCGAGGAAGAAGGGCTCAAGGAAGGAGAAGAAGTCGAAGTAACAGTAAGAAAAGTGTCTGATGTGCGTAGTCTTAGAGGCAAATATCCTTTCAAGGACCTGCAGCATGAGAAAGACGAAATGAAACGCGGCTGGGAATGATTTGCGGAAAACTACAAGGTTCTTCTATGATAGCTATGCTGTTCTGGCATACCTTAGTGATAACCCAAGATACAGGTCTTTCTTTGAAGAAAATGACGGTTTTTTAACGAGGCTCAATTTACTGGAAATATATTACCGTACTCTTGAGGTTCACGGAGCGAAAGCCGCCTCTCAAGTAGTTAAAGTGTTTGCCAAATATGTTATGGACTTTGGAGTAGCTGACATTGAAGGTTCACTGAAACTTCGGTTGAAGCTAAAGAAAAATGGCCGCGACATATCTTACGCTGATGCCCTTGGATACTTTCTTGCACTAAAGTCTAACGTGAAATTTCTGACTGGAGATATATTGTTCAAAGGATTAGAAGGCGTTGAATTCGTCGTCTAAACCAAGCTTTCTCCAGTAAGCAAAAAGTTGGGGGTTCAAATTCCATCAGACCCATCTTCACAATATAACATTTTATAAGCACACTACGCCATTCTCAAGTTATGAAATCAGCTATTTTCATGAATGGCAGAAAGTTTGATGAATCAGAATTCAGTTCTGAAGAAGAGTTTGAGAAGATAGTGAAAGAACACTTCAAGACTCTTTTTGGAGCAAAAACTGTTTACTTCGACATCAAAAGCAAGATTGGCTCTAAAACTTTGGGGTCTGCCATTCCAGATGGCTTCTTGCTTGATTTCAAGGATGAAGAAAGTCCAGATTTTTATCTTGTAGAAGTAGAACTTCAAAAACATGACTTCTACAGGCATATCTTTCCGCAGATCACAAAGTTTTTCGCATTTTTCAATAACTCCGTAAGCAGGAACAGACTAGTTGAAAGACTATTTTCTTACGTAAAATCAAATTCAGAGTTGGAACAAGAGTTCAAGAAATATCTTGGTTACAAAGAAATTTACAAAGCGCTAAAAGACATCATTGAAAACAGCCAAAACATACTACTAGTAATAGACGATAACAAGCCAGAGATGCAGGAAGTGTTTGAAACTTACACTGACACTTGGGACAAAATGGTAAAGGTAGAGATTCTAAAACAGTACACGGCAGACGAGAAAACAATATTCACCATGAACCCCGATTTTGAGGAAATTGATTTCCCAGAGAAACCTCCATCTGAAGAAGACACAACTCCAGATGTTCCAGAGAACAGAACAAATGAGCCTCCCAAGGATATTAACGAAGATATAATGAGCGCTTACAACAAAATTAAAACAGCAATGACGATTCTTAACCCCAAAATAATAACAAACCCGACAAAAGCATACGTGTCATTCAAATTCAACCGTAACTTTGCATATATGCTAATCAAAAAGGCAAAGATGCACATTGTGATAATGCTACCCTACGCTGTTGGAAGTAGCTTAATTCACAAACACAGGCTACATCAACTCTCGGAAAGGGTTCAGAAATTTTGGAATGGCCCATGCTTTCAAGTGACTTTAGATAATTCTGATAATATAGAGGAAATTATTACAGCGCTTAAAGAGGCTTACAAAAAACAAATCTCATAAAATGTATAATTAGACAAGTTATGAACAAAAAATAGTATCATTAGCCAAAGATAATCCTATAATTTATAGCTAGGCTGCTGTTGTGAGATGCAGTGAATTGCCCCAAACCCACATATCAAGTCAACACAATTTACGCCCACGACTTTCCTTTTCGGGAATAGCTCTTGCAGAATAGATAACGCTATTTTGTCGTTTTCTGATTCGAAGGTTGGTACTAAAACTGTTTGGTTTCCTATGTAGAAGTTTGTGTAGGTTGCGGGGAGTCTTTTTTTGTTGCACTCGACCTTTCCGGGCATTGGCAGGTTGACAATGTTTAGTTTCTTGCCATCTTGATCGGTGGATTGGCACAGTATTTCATAATTTTTTCTTAAGACATCTGCATTCTCATCGTTGCCTTCTTCATAAGCGCACACAACTGTTGTCGGGTTAACAAAACGTGCAATATCGTCCACATGACCGTCGGTGTCATCTCCAGCGATGCCGCTTTTCAACCAAATTATGTGAGAGACGCCCAGATAGTCTTGTAAGAATTTCTCGATTTTTTCTTTGCTAAGATGAGGATTTCTGTTCTTGTTTAATAGACACTGTTCAGTTGTGAGCAGGGTTCCTTTTCCATTGACATCTATTGATCCGCCTTCAAGAACGATGCCTGGTTCAAAACAGTTCAAGCGCATCTCGTGGTTTATTATGTGAGCGATCTGCCTGTCTTTCAAAAGTTCTTCGTATTTTTCTCCCCAAGAATTAAAAATCCAGTGCACCATTGCTAACTCTTGATTTCTGTTCCTGACAAATATCGGACCGTAATCTCTAAACCACACGTCAGCGTAATCAAATTCAAAAAAACGGATTCTCTTTAAATCAATCTCTTTTTTTACAAACAAACTTGTTATCTTTTTCTTCATGGCCTCATCTTTCACAAAAAGATTAACGTATTCATCTTTATGGAGTAGCTTCACGATTTTAATGTAAGTTTCCTCGACTTTCTCGACGCCGGATGTAAAGGTTGTAGGGTCATGTGGCCATGCTAACCAGACTGCCTCATGCTTACACCATTCTGCGGGCATGCAGTATCCAAGTTCGCGGGGCGTCTTGTTTAAAGTATTTTCAATCTTCATTATTGTGCCCCAGAATTATTTTCGGTTAATGAATTGTATGTGTCTGGTCGCCGATTTTTAAGGAAACCCCAGCCTTCTTGGATTTCTTTGTTTTTACTAAGATCCACCTCGACAACTAGTACTTCCTCATTCGTGTCGCTGGCTTCTTTGAGCACTTTCCCAAAGGAGTCACATACGAATGAACCGCCCCAAAACTTTAGTTGCCCTTCCTCGCCTACCCTATTCACAGCAGCAACATGTACTCCATTCACTATGGCGTGGGCACGTTGCACTGTTTTCCAAGCATCATGCCAGTCCCCGTCAGATGAAGTATAACCTTTAATCCATCCAATCGCTGTAGGATAAAATATGATTTCTGCGCCCTTTAGCGCGTTAATTCTGGCAGGTTCAGGAAACCATTGGTCATAGCAGATAAGTACCCCTACACGTGCGTACTGGGTTTTGTGCACAGAGTAACCTGAGTCGCCTGCTTCAAAATAGTTTTTTTCGTAGAAAAACGGGTCATTTGGTATGTGTACTTTGCGGTAGGCGCCTAAAATTTTTCCGTTTGCATCAATTATGACCGCTGAGTTGTAGTATTTTCCGTTTGAATGTTTTTCAAATATAGGCGCAATTATAACTATCTTGTTCTTTTTCGCCAGTTCTGAGAAAGCTCTTGTGGATTCTCCGGGAACTGTTTCAGCTAAGTTACTGACGTCCTGTTTTTTTTCTTGTGGAAAATATTTGGTTCTATACAGTTCTTGGAGGCAGACAATTTGTGCCCCCTTTCGTGAGGCTTCTTCGATTCTTTCTATAGTTTTTGCCATGTTGCTGGCTATGTCATCTGAAACAGTCGCTTGAATAAGCCCAATACTGACTTTTTTTCTTTTTTCCTCTGCTCCGAAAGCGTTTGGGTTGGTGATGTCAGCAGATATCATTGTCTTTCCTTAATTGCAATTATGTTAGATGCTGGTCGTAATAACTTTTCTGAATCAAAAGTCGAAAAAACACGGCAGATTGCACAAATTTTTTTCTAATTTTTGGGCGAAATTTATACGGTAATTTTTGATATAGATTCACTATTCACAACACCTTTACAAAAAACCTAACAGGATACCTGCCGCGGTAGCGGCAGGTAATTCACTTTTCAAATGTCCTGAAATTTCAGGTTTTTTTATAATAAAAAATAAATAATTAATTTCGTGTCGCCTGTTGGTACTTATGAGGAAGTGAGGGAAAAGTTTCATAAGTTGTTCTTCTTATAAATAGTCGGGGGGTATTGGATGCTTTCAACAAGCTTGGATGATTTGGACAAGCGTATACTTAAGCTGTTGCAATTTAATGGCCGGCTTTCGTTTGCAGAACTTAGCCGTGAACTAGATGTCGCTGAAGCCACGGTTAGATTTCGAGTTAACCGACTTGTAAGCAACGGTGTCATCACTCGATTTGCAGCATTGCTTGATCCAGCTAAAGTTGGTATGAAAGTGAGCGGAGCAATCTTGCTCAAAATTGATCCAGCCTATCTGGAAGAAGCTTGCAAGCAACTAGTTTCATTTAGCGAAACACAGTACTTGTTTCAAAGCACCGGCGAATACGACGTGGTTTCGGTAATTGTTGCCCGAGACATGGAACACCTTAATAACTTGATTAAAAAGACCAAGATTATTCCAGGTGTAAAAGATGCACGGGTATCAGTTACAACGAGGTTTTTGAAATTCGATCCGGGCATCATCATGTTATAATCAAGTTTGGTAAAGTCAACCGTTTTCAGGTTTTCTATCTTGCTGAATCAGCAAGAAATTTTCTCTAAATCATAGTTTTCCGCAAGGTTAATACGTAAAGCTATGTCAACTATCGCAGTAAAGAGCTTAATCCTAAGGGATAAGTAATCGCTTTAAAAACCAAGCTTAACTTCAGGTGAAATTAGTGAAAGAGAACACTGGTCAGAATAAATATGAGAAATGTAAAAATTCAGAGGCAAAACTCAATTCACATGATCCGACAACATTGTCGCTCATAAGTCTCGACGAAACTGACAGAATAATAATGCAGATACTTCAAGATGATTTCCCCATTGTGCAAGAACCCTGGCTCGAAATAAGCAACAGACTTAACATCAGTGAAGGCGAAGTTATATCGCGTTTAAAGCGCCTCATTGAAGCAGGCACCATCGTAAAGATAGGGCCAGTCTTTGATGCTTCAAGAATCGGTTTAAAGGCAGCTACTTTAGTCGCAATGAGGGTACCAAAAAACAAAGTGAATGATGTTGCTCGCGTCATAAACGAATATGATAACGTTTCCCACAATTACGAACGTGAGGACGAATATAACGTATGGTTTACTCTTGCTGCGTCAAGCAATAGCGAATTAGCCATGATACTGGATGAGATTAAGCAAAAAACAGGCATGAAAGACCTTGATGTACTTGACTTGCCTACAATTCGTCGCTTTAAGATAAACGTACATTTCCAACTGACCTAAACAAGCTTTTAAGGTGAGAAAAATGGATGAAATTGACCATAAACTTTTAGCTGGCATGGAAAAAGGCATTACTTTGACAACCGAGCCTTTCAACGAGATTGCCCTCCAGCTAGGAATCACACCGAAAGAAGTCGTCACTCGCTTATGTAAGCTTAAAGATAAAGGCGTAATCAGGCGATTTGGCGCTTCAATAAAACCTAACAACATTGGTTTCTCGGCAAATGCCCTTGTAGCCTGGAAGGTGCCTGGAAACCGCGTTCAAGAAATAGGAATTTATTTGTCAAAATATCAAGAAATCTCACACTGCTACGAGCGCAAAACTATCAATGGAAGATGGGACTACAATCTCTACACAGTTATACATGGAAGAGAACGAGAAGTTCTTCAACGTATGGTTAAGAAAATCTCAGAGGGAATCGCAATAAACGAATACAAAATACTGTACAGCACAAGAGACCTAAAAAGAAATATCAGCCTTGGCAGCTCCACTGTGCTTCCAGCAAAAGCCCCTTCAATGCTGTCTGAAAATTTCCAGGAGATGAACGATCCTTGATTAACATTACAAAACTTTGGTGTGGCACTCCAGGTTCGATGGATCACTTACGGTATGGCTCTGCAACTCACCAAAGACCAGTTGTTGTTTGGAACACAACACGACGTTGTAACCTCAATTGCTTACATTGCTATTCGAGGTCCGAGAATAAAGTATACCTTAACGAATTAACCACGGATGAAGCTAAGGCTTTTGTGAAAGACATAGCAGAGTTCGGTGTTAACGTGCTGTTGTTTTCCGGCGGAGAACCCCTGCTTAGACACGACCTTTTTGAAGTTGCACGTTTCGCTTCCGACGAAGGCTTAAGAGCAGTGTTATCTACAAACGGCACACTAATTACAGAGAGCATAGCAGGGCAATTAAAAAATGCAGGTTTTTCCTACGTGGGAATTAGTTTAGATGGCATAGGTGAAACTAACAACAGGTTTAGAGGCAAAAAAGAAGCTTTCGAGTTGGCAGTTGAAGGAATTCGAAACTGCCTTAAAGCAGAGGTTAAAACGGGCTTACGCTTTACCGTCACTAAATATAATTTCAAAGATCTTCCTGAAATTTTCGAACTCATTGAAGCTGAAGGAATCCCTCGAGTCTGCTTATATCACTTAGCATACGTGGGGCGGGGAACCGAAATTACAAATGATGATCTAACGCATGAACAGACAAGGGAGTTCATGGATTACGTTTTAAAGAAAGCCGAGACTTTCCACAAGAAAGCCTTAAACACCGAAATCTTAACCGTTGATAACCATGCGGATGCAGCCTATTTGTACCTTAAACTGAAAGAAAAGGACCCGAAAAAAGCAGAAGAAGCGCTCCAGCTTCTAAAGGTAAATGGCGGAAACAGCTCGGGCACAGGGATAGCATGCGTTGATTTTAATGGTTATGTGCATCCGGATCAATTCTGGCAGCATTACTCACTAGGTAATATCCGAACACGCAAATTCAGCCAAATCTGGGCAGACAACTCTGAACCGTTGCTTCAAGCTCTCAGGAACAGAAAAATTCATCTCCACGGAAAATGTACAGAATGCCGATTTCTTGATATCTGTAACGGCAACCTCAGAGTTAGAGCGGAAGCAGTTTATGGAGATACATGGGCACCTGACCCTGCCTGCTACTTAACACCGCAAGAAATAAAGCGCGATTAAGAAGGCAAACAGCATGAACGCAGCCGACAAATCACGCTCATCCGAAACGCAAGAAGTTGCACCTAGAGTTATAGCTTGGGAATCCACTCGTGCCTGCAATTTTGCATGTGTTCACTGTAGGGCTGAAGCACAAAAAGAGCCTGATCCAAAACAACTCACAACCCAAGAAGCACTAAATTTAGTAGATCAAATCGCCGCGTTATGCAAGCCAATCTTCATTATAAGTGGCGGTGACCCTCTCCAGAGAAAAGACATCTTCGGAATCGCCTCATACGCTTCCAGCTTAGGTTTACGAGTGGTTATGTCTCCAAGCGGCAGCAACCTGACAGCAGGCACCTTTGAAAAAATGAAGGCAGCAAGCGTAAAGATGATTTCACTTAGCCTTGACGGTTCGAGCCCTGAAATTCATGATAATTTCAGGCAGGTGCCTGGCGCTTTCAATTTAGCTATAAAAAACATGTCAATGGCTCGTCAAAGCGGATTTGCTTTTCGCGTTAACACAACTGTCACCCAGCATAACCTCAATGACCTCTTCAATATTCAAAAGGTAGCTGCTGAAATGGGCGCCCGTGAATGGGACGTCTTCATGCTGGTGCCGACGGGTCGCGGAAAGGTAAAGATGGAAATAACGCTAGACCAATACGAGGAGACCCTCCAGTCTATCTATAAAGCAAGCCTCACATCGCCTATTCCAATCAAAATGACCTGTGCACCTCAATACATGAGAGTTATCGCTGAGCGGCAAAAAGAACCCCGCCAGCCTCACACAGGTGGCAGAGGATGCATGGCTGGCAACGGTTTTTGCTTTATCTCTCACGTCGGAGAAGTCTTCGGCTGCGGCTTTCTTCCAATTTCAGCCGGCGACATTCGGCAACAGAAATTTAAGCAAATCTATCAGCAATCTTCATTGTTCGTTCAGCTACGGAATCACGAATCGCTGAAAGGGAAATGTGGCAGGTGTGAGTATAAGGCGTTGTGTGGTGGTTGTCGTGCAAGGGCATTATCCATACATAAAGACTACTTAGAAGAAGAACCGTACTGCATTTACAAACCCAAAAATTTTAAGCAGCAGTGAACCTGTGGGCTAGAAGTCAAGTCAATGGATGAAAATGTCTGTTAATTAAGAGCAAATGCTTAATTTCGGCTTACTTTTTTGGTTTGTCTGAGTGAATAGTCAAAGAACTTTTCAGTGGTATCTTCAGAGGTCCATTCTGAGCGAATTCTAGTTTTCTTTTCAGCCTTACGCAATTCAGAAAGCAGCATGCGATTTAAGTCTCTGGCGCTTTCACCTTTGAATTCAGCATTGACTTCGAACCCGTCAGCGGTTGGTTTGATGGAGCCGTTGTTGCCAATCATTCGTTCTAACACAGCTTTTATAGCTGACGGGCTGGCACTGCTTACTCTTGCAGATAGCTTGAATATTTTCTCGGACACTAATTGTCAGTCCTTTGCTTTAGTTTGGGGTTTAACGGTTTGCGTGTATTTCTGAATGCAATTGTCCACCCGTTGCCCAATTGCTCTTTGGCGCTTCATAAATAACGATCTCGACTGCTTCCTTGGGAACTCCTAAGTCTTCAAAAACTTTCGTTATCCCTTCGACTGTTTTCTTCTTGTTCTCAGGGCTCATGCCCTCCCAAACAGAAACTTGAACTATTGGCATTTCATTTTTACCTCAATTAACACATTCTTCGTTTCCCTAATTAATGTATTCTCAATGGCACTTGAAGCTGGAACCTGGTGCTGTGCAACCACGACAACATCATTAAATCTTGCAAATTAAAGGTTGATTGCTTCTGTTATAAGCTGCTCAATTAGGCTGAGATGTGCGGATTTAATTGAAGCAGGGAAAAATAGTTGGAAGAGCCGTTTTGGTGCCTTAACGCTAAGCTTTCAAAACCTAAGTGGATAAATACGTTAAACTTTTGCCGCCATCAGCCGTAATTTGAATGGTATCCTCAATTTTTACGCCTCCAATGCCTTTGACTGGCAAAATTGAGTGACCTATAGCCAACGTCCAGTTTTCTTTTATCTCCAACTGCACATGGCTAAAGTAGTGACTTGGGTGAGGCCACTCCTCAAATTCTAAACCAACCCCGTGCACTGGTCCTGGAATCCAAACATCACCATAACCTTTAGCGGTGAAAGCTTCTGTGAACGCTTTAGTAACGTTTCCGACCAGCCAGCCTGGTTTTATGTTGGAGATGATGCTTTGCTGTACTTGGCTGTATGCTTGTATGAGTTCATTTTGCTTTTGTGATGCTTCCCCGCAGACAACGGTTCTAGCGCAGTCTGAAGAGTACATGTCAACAACCGGGTGCACATCAACCACGACGAGGTCGCCGTTCTCAATTTTGCGCTTTGACGCTCCGCCGTGCAAGTAAATAGAGTGTGGTCCGCTGTCTACAAAAGTGCTTGATCCGTAACGCATTGCACCAGCCCGCCGCATGGCATATTCGGCTTCTGCTGCAACCTCAATCTCCGTGACGCCTGGCTTGACAGCGGCGATGGCTGCGGTTACGCCTTTGCTTGCTGCTTCAGCAGCTTTTTTCATAGCTTCAATTTCTTCCGAATCCTTGGCATAGCGTAATGGCATTAGGATTTCTTCGTTTTCGATTACTTTCATTTTAGGGTTTGACTTTAGGAACTTGTAAACTAAAAAGCCTGGATTCGAATGAGTGCAAAAACCAACTTTCTTTTCTGCAACGTTGTGTTGCTTGACTAGTTGAAAGAAGTTTTGCATTAGCTGTGCAGGCGTACGCCAGCCTCGGACATCCTTGATTCCTGAAGCTTTAGCTGCAGCCTCTACTTCCTCATCAAAAACAATTATTGTTGGTTCGCCTTCTTGCGGAAGAAACAGCCTAGCAACATTTCGCATGTCACCCGTTAGGTAATAATAGTTTTCTCTGCTTGTAACTTGCAGTGCTGCAACTTCCTGCTGAACCATTAATTCTTGTGCTTTTTTACGGCGCATCTCAAAACGATTCATAGCCTCAACCTCACTTCGTTATTTTTCTTATTTGCGGACTCTTATCAATGTAGTGCAATTGGCAAACCTTAAATTAGCGCTTGCTTAATCGTGAATTTAAAGAGAATGATGATTCTTGCAGCAAGCAAATACGCAACAACCTGTTTCCAAGCCTAAAAGAGCAACATTAGCCTTTGCATTATCTCTGGCGGGAGCTTTGGTGATTTTAGCTCAGGGCTTAGTAAGAATCTTGCGCGGCGAAGTCATCACATTTCTCGGATCGGACGAAATTCGGCGGAGAATTCTAGTAGGATTAGCATTAGACATAGTCGGTGCAATCGCTATTGTATTTGCTGTTTTGATAATAATTGGGGCATACTTTATTTATAATCCGGGAACAGAAGTCATTGGAGGCGTAGTCGTCTTAATCTTTTCAGCGCTAAGCATCATAGCAGGCGGCGGCTGGTTAATTGGCTTAATCCTTGGCATAATAGGCGGCGTCATCTGTCTAATAAAAAAATAACTAAACAAACAAACGTAATTGCATATGTTTAGACGAGAGAAGAAATCCGCAAACGAATCAGCGAATTGGTAGCAAAATTCAGGGAGAAAGGCGCTCTAAGCCCAGAAAAAGCTATGACTCCGGAAGAGTTAGGGCTTCCGCCGAGATTCAAAGATGCAATGCAGAGGCGTTTAGGCAGAACAGGAATTTTCGTTGAAGTTAACGGAAAATATTATCTTTCAGAACAACGGCTAAAAGAGGTTCAAGAAAGAATTTCCTCTCGAAGATTTTGATAACTACTTTTGCGCTTAAAGTTTGTCACTCTTTAAATATAGAAACCTATTTTCATATTCCAGCAATAAACTAAAACTCTAGGCGAAACTTGGATGGAAAGAAAAGATTACCTCGAAACTCCAATCAAGCACATAAAAATAAACAGTGTACTAACCGTTGACCAGTTAATGCAGGAATTCAAAAATTCAGGCTCCTTAGGCGCTGGACGCTTAGCTACGGCATGCGATATCTATGAGAAAATGCTCAAAGACAAAGGCTGCACCATCTTTTTGGCGCTTTCAGGCGCTGTTGTACCCGCTGGAATGCGCACGTTAATCACTGACTTGATAAGAAAAAGGTTCGTGGACGTGATTGTCAGTACAGGAGCATGCATGGTTCATGACGCCATCGAAGCCGTAGGCGGGCATCATTACAAAGGAAGCTGGGCAGTGAATGACAATGAACTTTACAAGTATCATGTTTTCCGTATTTACGATATTTTTGTTCCCGAAGAAGACTTCGTTAAATTGGACTTCAAGTTGTCAGAAATGTACGATGACATCGCATTAGAACACAAAGGAGAAAGTTTAGCTTCAAACGAGTTTTCCTGGGAAATCGGCAAGCGACTAACCGACCCAAACTCCATACTGCGAGCGGCGTACGAAGAGAACGTTCCAATTTTTATCCCAGCCGTGCGTGACTCAGAATTTGGCTTCATCCATTGGCTTCACGCGTCCCAGAAAAACCCCAAGCCTGTGCTTCAGGTTGACGCTTTCAAGGATGTGCCAACTATTTGCGGCATCAGTGCGAAATCACCCAAAAATGGCATGATAGTAATCGGTGGCGGAGTACCACGCAACACCATCCAATCATCCGTATTAGCCTCTAAGAAAGGCTTAGATTATGCTGTGGTAATCACCCTAGACCGACCTGAAACAGGAGGTTTATCTGGCTCAACGTTGGAGGAGACGGTAAGTTGGGGAAAAATGAAAGGCGAAGCAGACCACGTAATGGTTATCGGCGAAGCATTGATGGTTTTCCCCTTTCTCGTTGCTTCCGTAACCGAACGGTTAGGCGAAAGCTTCAAGCGCAACCCTTTTTCACAGCTTGAAAAAACAGCAAGCAAAGGAAGCTAAAACCATGAGCGACAACGATGCTGGAAAATACTGCGGCAACTGCGACAGCCACAACTCATACGATTATCCCAACAAAATTTTCTGTTCAACCCGCCATGCTCAAAACAAAAACCCGATTGTTGATACCCTGTGGCACTGCAGTGACTGGAGTAAGGTCAGTCAAGAATGCTACTGCGTCCGGGAAGCCTTAAAGAAGGAAAACGCTGGCGAAGCGGCGCAACATTAAAGTTATAATAGTGAAGCATGTTTTGATGTTTGCACCGAAGCCCGGTGGTGTAGCGGTCAAGCATAGGGGCCTCTGGAGCCCTCGACGAGAGTTCGAATCTCTCCCGGGCTACTTTGGATTTTTCGTTCCTTCTTATGAGAAAATCGTTAAGTTACGTTCTTTAGCGTGCATAGGCGGTTAGGCAGGGGCTTCCGTTTATATCATCTGTCTAAACAGGTAGCGAGCAATTTTTGGTTAATGACTGCATTTTTTAATGCGGTCGCTTCTTCTTTTTGGGTTTATGCGTCTTTTGGCTTTTTTAGGATGGATAATAAGAAAGGGGCCTGTTAGCTGGGAACAAATGCATGTTGTTCTTTCAGTTTGTATCATTGGAAGGAAGGATTTTTCGAGGTTTAGCCATTTTCTGTTGGCTGGGTTTATGGGCAACATTTGCCTTTTGGGATAGGGTGTCCATGGGGGCATTTTCTTGGATGGTTAAGTTGTGTGCATAGGGCATCCATGAATTCTTCGTCCATGTGGTGTTCCATGCCGCAAACGCTTTTTTCTTGGATGTCTGTTTTTAGCGCTTCTTTCATCAATACTTCAGTCAGCCTGTGGGCGCGGATAATTCTTTTGGCTATTTTTCTTCCCTTTTCGGTAAGTTCGATGCCCTGTCTTGCCCTGTAAATTACGTAGCCTTCTTTTTCTAATTTCTTAAGCATTTCTAAGGCGCTTGGCGCTGCTATTCCTAGGTGATCTGCCACCCACGTGAGGTGGGCTAATTTTTCGCCTCTTTCTTCTGATATCCAAAGTGCTTCTAGGTATTCTTCAACGCTTTCGGAGGTTGGCATGAGTTGTGTTCTCATTAGTTAATTGTTGATTTTGGATATAAGTTTTGAAGTTTAAGCGTTTGTTGTGTATGGAGGAAATGATTTAGGTTTGCCTAAACGTTAATATAGCCTGTGTTATTTAGGTTGACCTAAGTGTTTGCGCGGTTTGACCTGCAACTTTAAACAAGAGGTGTCAACATGAATTCCAAAGTAGGCGACTGGCTTAGAAACTTCGGTCCAGCTTGGATCGTAATGATAGCAGACATAGACATAGCCTCAATTATAACCGCACTGCAATCCGGCGCAAGCTACGGCTACAGAATGGCATTTATTCTTCTTTTATTGATCTTTCCCCTCTTCATTATCCAGGATGCAGCGGGCAGGCTAGGAACGTGCGCAGGGCTTGGACTAGGAGAGGCAACCAGAAAACAATTCGGAAGCCGCAAAGCAATATTCGCCGCTATCCCCATGGGCATAAGCGATTTCCTCGAGTACCTAGCCGAATACGCGGGCATGGCCATTGGCCTGTACTTACTTGGCTTTCCTATCCTTCTTGGGCTTATACTAATTTTCTTGATCCACACAGCTGTGGTGGTTGGCAAGCAGTACCGTAAAGCAGAGATGGTGCTCATACCCTTAAGCTTCATGTTAGTCGCAGCTATAGTAGCATCCGCATTCATATTTCCCATCAACCTGAAAGAATTCATATCGGTAGGACTCTCCCCATTACAGCCATACACTAAACCATCCTTTGACTTCCTCCTCGCAGCCAGCGTAGGCGCAGTAATTATGCCATGGATGCTCTACTATCATTCTGGCGCCGATGCCCGCAGAAAGAAACAGCCAAAGGACCTTAAGAACGAACGCATCGAAACGCTCCTCGGAGCTATAGTATCAGAGGTTCTAATGGTCATACTGATTTTTCCAGGAATACGTCTTTCCAACGGAGGCAGCGTGATCAGTGCGTTAGCCCTGTCAAAAGTGCTCTCATTCTTTGGACCGTATGCAACGCCCATTATGGGAGCGTTGTTCCTCTTCGCAGGATTTCTTGCACTTATCGTTATATCTCTTGGCTCAGCCTGGGGCGTCCTTGAAGCAACAGGCAAAACATCACAAACCTCCTTCATAACAGTGTACCTGCTGGAAAGTCTTCCAGCCATAATCCTTGTAGCCACAATAACAGGTTACATCAAACTCATGCTAAGTCTAATGGTTATCTATCCAATAGTGATCATACCTTCTCTGTACTTCCTGGGGAAACTTGTCTCAGATAAAAAAGTGATGAACGGATACCACTACAACAAATACGAAATAGCAGCCTTCGTTATAGCATCAATCATGATTGTAGCGGGCGGAATCCTCGGCTTGTCCTCTCTGCTCTGAAAACTCGCCTTTGCTTGCAATCAAACGTGAACAGCGGTTAAGCGTCACGCAGTACGACACATAGCACGGCAGTGAGAAAATGACGAGTTGCAATCAATAATAGCGATTCATAAAAGATTACTACTTCAACAAACATTTTTGTTTGGATTAACGGTTTGTACATGAGCTTGTGAGATGGCTAAGTGTTGAGAAAAATATCTTTTATCTTAAGTTTGTGTCTTTTGTTATCGGTTTCTTTAATGTTGCCAGGATTTGTTGTGGCTCAGACGGCGAGCGGTGCTGGCAATCAATCTCCTTCGCCGTCGAGCCCAAGCGGTCAAGTGCCTGCCCCGACAGTATCATTCAGCAATAGCCCAAGGCAGGGTACTGGTGACTTGATTAACCTCGCCGTATCAGTTCAGCAGAGACCTGTTTGCGGAACCACTTGGAGCGCGCACAAGACAAATTTGCCCCTTATAGGTGCAGGTGGACAGCCAACAGGTGGCACAGTGTTAAGTGAAGGTTTTCAAGGTGAAATAGGAACGACTGTTGCCAATGTCTCAAGCGACTTAGAGATTAATCTCGGCTCCACTAACTCGCCAGCAGGTGCTCCTAACCTTCAGCTTCCAGGGATGTTCATAGATACACCGTACGGCAGTATCCCGGTAAGCTTCTGCGACGCCAGCTCCTTTAACGTGCAGGTCGGCAACGTAACCTACGTTAACGGTTTACCCACCGCGACAAACACCATTACCTTCAACGATATTGCCCTCCCAACCTATGGCCAAGGCTCATCCTCAATCACGTTTGTGATAGCCCAAACCGTCATAGCAAACTGGACTAACATGATAATCAAAATTGGCGTTTACGCCGACCTCTCAAACATGACGCTTTATCTACCAGACGGAACAGAACTTCCCCAAGGCACCGATTTCTCCTTTAACCTAATGTACCAAATCGACATGAACAACGCAGTACCCAACAACCCAGTTGATTATCCACCATCAGACATAACCCCGACAAGCGTATTCTTCGCAATCAACAGTACATCAGGAACACAAGTAACGATCGCAGACATGAATCTTGGAGACACATACACCGAAATCCAAGGCACCAACCAACTTGCAGATAAAACGCCAACAATATATTTCTCGCAATCGCTAGCTCCAACTTGGGCGGTCAACTGCTTCCAAAGCTTTCCCAACCTGACTTACGGCGTAACCACGGCTATCCAAAGCGACCCAACAATCACCGTACAGCACAATGCAGTTTCCGCAGGCGGGATCTCAATTAGCAATTTGATACTTTATGCTGCAATCGTTGGAGGCGTAGCTTCGGTTGCTGTTGTGGGAACTGTTATTTTTGTTAGACGAAGAAAACGATAGGTGGCATGCTCCCACCTATGAATGGCGTGGGCTTTAATGCTTCACTGTTACTCCTTTTGAAGTAACTTTGCAGGCTTCAGATTCTGTAATTCATGATTATCCGCAAGTTGTCCATTGTTGAGTTGATTATTGGAGCAAAATTTTACTTTGATATTTTTACTATAATGTTATAGTTTATTTTAACAATAAAAAATCCTTGGGTGAAGTTCTCTTCGGATCCTCTTACTTATGCAATCGCTTGGTGCTCAAGCTTATAGTTTAACCGTTTAAAGGTAGTTAAACAACTACTCATCAGTGCAAAATAGGCGCAAGTGGCTTGAAAAGCCAAGCAACATGTTAAAGAAACAAAATTTTTTTAGGTATAGATATTAACCTTGCTTACTTTTATTTAGGAAGACTTGATTAAAATGAGTGTTAGGCTGCAAATTTTCGAGCATAACAGTAAGGATGATAATCCTTTTCGAAGAAACTTTCGCTTCGCTGTTGTTGACTTCAGTAAGTCTCAGAGTTACCCCTCAAACTTCGTTTGCATGTTACCGTTAAAATTAGGGGTGGGAAAACCAGATAGCGTTTTCTTGAAGGTTTATGGGAATAGAAGTTTAGAACAAGCTAGAATATTGTTAACTGGAGCTTTGAAGGCCGAAAATGACGCTGAAATCAAAGCTGAAATTGAAAGAAGACTGAAACTGCTTGATCCTGCACAGGCAGCGCAAATCAAGTGCAGTTCTTGCGGCAAACTTTTTCAGCCTCAAAGAATAAGACGGTATAAAAAAAATTTTTGCCAAGTTTGCATGAGAAAAAGGTACGGAAACCGATAAGTTACTCTCGTTTTTGGGTAGCCTCTTTAGTGGTCTGAGACAGGGTTAACTTTAGAATTTTGATATTAACATTTTATTTATTAAAATTAGCCCATATTGCTCGAACGTATACCCATTTAACATTTGGCAAAACCAAACTTAATCTTTTGATTCAATCATTCCGTTTGGGTGCTTTCCCATCCAGTCCAAGGCGAAGGCTTCGGCTTTAGTCTTCTTGGAGAACTCGGGCGAGATTTTTTTACTCTCAGCTTCATCTGTTTGCTCTCCAGCAAAGAGCACTACATGGTAGTTTTCACTGAATGCTTTTTTGGAAACAATGAGAGTTTGCCCTGTGTTTTCGTTAACATAGCCGCCTTGATTGCTTATTTTCTTCCACCCTTTAATGATCTTCAATTATTCGCCTTCTTGTAAGCCTATTACAAGCTTTCATGCCATTAGAAATAGAAGTTAAAGTAAATAAAAGGCGTTTAGGCTACTATCTTCGTCGTGCCCACGCCTGTTTTGGCTCAAAATTAGCGTGTGTATTTGCCGTTTTTAGGGGCTGATTGGTTAAGTGTTTGGAAAAGCAAGCTTTGCAGTAAACTGGCTTGCCTGGAGTAGGCTTGAAAGGCACAGTGGCAATTTGATTGCAAGAAGTACATTTTACCTCATAAACATTCCTTTGAGACATTATTTCACCTCGTTTATCCTACAGTAAGAAAAATTTAGCCTTAGAATTCGGGAATCTTGATTATGAATTATGCCTTTTCGCCTTTTTTCTTGTTATCTGCAAAGCTTTTCTTTGATGCTTTCTTTCTATATACACAATTTAGCCGTACAGAAGACTTACATCTGCGACAGTTCTTAACTAAACCCGCTCTTAATTGGCACATTTTCATTTACCTCAATATTTTTTTGAAAAGAATCAGTTATGCGAAAGGGTAAGCCCAAGAGGATAAGAGAAACTCTTCAACCTATGAATTCTCTCGCCATGCTTATAAAGCCATGCCACGAAAAAATGCTTTTTTAAAATGATAAAAAGTTTTGCGGTAAATTTAACAAACGTAAAATAAACCATAGAAAACCGTTTTGTATCTTAGCTATGCTAATATAGTTCTACAAACCTTTTTGTGTAAGGATTAGGATTCTTTAGGGGAAGAGTTAGATCGGCTATTCGCAAGTTTACTTTTTCTCCAAATTGTTCTGATTATATTTTCGGGCACAAACCGAAAGAAAGGGTGCAAGAAAATGGGTAAAAGGAAAATTACAAATGAGGGCAACCTTGAAAGGATGGTTATACCTTCCTCAAATGACGTATTAGGCGTAGCCGTAAAGATGCTTGGCGCCGAAAGAATCATGGTTAAATGCCAAGATGGCAAAGAACGATTATGTCGAGTTCGTGGGAAACTAAAAAGGCGTGTATGGATTCGAGAAGGAGACATCGTTTTGATTTCACCTTGGGATTTTCAGAAAGAAACCAGAGGAGACATCTTCTGGCGTTACCGTAAAAACCAGTCAGATTGGCTCAGAGACCACAATTATCTCACAATGTAAGCAAAGAGGCAAAAAATATAATCTTAAAATGTTCAGAATGCGGAAATACTTTCAAAATCAATGATGTTAAAGATGGCGAGATAGTTGCCTGCCCGATTTGTGAAGCTGACTATAAAGTGGTAGTTAAAGGTGGAAAAGTTCGGTTAGAAGAGTACGTGTATGAAACCGAAGATTTAGGTGAATTATCAAAATAACGTTTACTTTGGGCATTAATTTTTATTTTTAATCAAAAACAAACTGGGTTAACTTGCTAATTCAACCCGTGTACCTATCGCTTGACCAGGAACTCCATGCGGGAACTTTACTCGGACCATACCGTTTCTTCCGTGGGGACCCATAATTCTTCCAACAAACTTGTTGTTGCCGCTTGTCCAAGTTACTTTTTGTCCCACGAGTTTGCCCGCCAAAGATGCAGTATCAACCGTTTCAAATTCAATTAAGCATTCTCTTGATGTTTGTGCTTTTGGACCTGTTCTGTAATTAACTATTCTTCCGTGTACTATTTGACTCAAAATATTCACCGCTTCGCTTCCCGTGTTAAGGTATACTAGCTTTTAAAGCTGCACTATTATGTTTGGATGATGACGCCGATTTTTTGAACCGCTAATTCTAGTAAATTTACCGCTTCTTGAACTTTCGTTATTTCTTTTTCTATGGTTCCGTCTTTGTCTTTTAAACCAATACTTGTGCCGCAAACGCTGCATTGAATAGTTTCTCCTCGCTTCAGTTGTAGGAGGGTCGCTTTGTTTTCATTATTGCATTTTAGGCAATGTACAGTGATACCCCATAAATCTACGTTAACCATTGTTATCATGTATTGATTAAGATGTATCTGCTCTAAAATATTGCGATAAAGTTTTCCGGTCAGCTGTTAGGAGACTGCAGGCGGCTATTGCTTGTACCATAGCGTTACTGTTTTCCTTTTGATTTTTCGGTATCTTTGAGTACTTGCTTAGAAATTGCAGTCTCCATTTCTGCCATTTTTGACGCGGCATCATGCCCCATGTCAAAAAACCAAGTGAGAAACCTCATAAAATGAGATACCGAATTTTGTTTTTCGAGGGCCTTTGTTTACTTAGTTTGTTTTAAGCAATAGTATCTTTTAGTTGGGCACATGTTTCTTTAAAAAGCCAACTTTCGAAGATAGCAGGGGCAAGAGTTTCTCGACTGCAATGAACGCGATTGTGGCGTAGGCGATTCCACCTAAGACGTCCGTAAAAAAGTGTTCGCCAAGGTAGACTGCGCTAAACCAGGTTCCAACAGGAATCGATAACACTGGAAGCGCTTTCCATCTCCAAATTTTGAACGAGAAAAGAAAGACCAGCCAAGGCAAAGCTGAATGCATACTGGGAAATGCAGCGTATGCATTTGGGCTTAAAAGATCAAACAATGCCTTGTAAACAGGAAGACGTAGGCTAGCATCAACTGACCCAGTTAAGATTCGGGTAACGTCTGGAACCGCAATCCATGGAGGCGCGACAGGGTAAAAGAGGAAAGTTATCAATGCACTGTACGTTAATACGCCGAAGGCAACGGTGTATTTCCAGTAGTTCTTAGGACTTTTTTTCCACACAATATAAGCAAAGACGGTTGGTACAAAAAAATATATGCCGTAGAAAAAGGCTCCTATGTAATTTAAAATAGGCAGCTTTAACGTTTCTTGAAGAACGAGGCTGGGAACTTGACCGAACAATTGCACATCCAAATTGTATGGTCCTGTATTAAGGCTGTACTGTGAGACAGTGCCTATGAAACTATACATAACTTCATAAGAGACAAACACCGTAACGAATGGAAGCCAATCTTTTAAGGCACGCCAGGTCCGTTCATTATACGTACAGTAAATTAGGATGCCTAAAACTAGAAATTCAGGCCCTGGAATAATTTTGTATTCCACGCAGAAGATAGCTACAGCTACTATGTATATTAATAAGAAAAGAAGAGAGAAGAAACGCGACGAGTGATAATCAAAATTTTTTAATGCAGACTTGAATTTGTCGTCTTCTTTTTGTTTTTTAACCATTATGTAATCGTTACCAGCAAATTAGCTTGTATGTTTCTTTTTAAATGCTTTTTCCCAATTCCACCCCTAAAAAACAAAATACTTAGACAAATGATGGGTTAAAACCAAACAGGCTCTTTAATTAGCCATTTCGCGGGTATGCAGCTGCATTTTTCAGCGTTAGCCGCCGTCTAAGTAGGGGTATACTTTTTTGCTCGGTCACTTAGGTAGCAAAAAGACGGTGGAGAAGAGGGTAGGTTATTTTTAGATAGTGAAGCAAGTCTAAAAAATGAGGCGCCGGCAGGGTAGCGCAATTTGTTCAAGAAATTTTTCTATCAATTGAAGTATCCCTCTTTGTCAGGCAATCTAGGAAACGGACTCCTTCAAGCAGCTATGAGGGGCAAAGTAGGCTTTAGTTGACCATTTGCTGCGCATTAAAGAGTGCAGACAAAAATTTAGGCTGGCATCAAATAACTTGAGTTGCCGTAATAAGCAACGTTTCTAGCCACGGTTCCAGCTACATGTGAGCTTTGGCAAAGCTTGCTGATATTTGTCATAAGCTGATAAGAAGCCTTCAACGCTAAGTTCAAGTCGTTGTTTGTTAAGAATTTTGCTTCTATGTTAAGCGCTGTTCCTTGAATGTTTGCGGCTATTTGGATGCCGCCGTCTTCCGTGATCCACTTTAAGGTGACGCCTTGATTATTTTCTGACATGCCTAGCCAACGTAGCAAACCAAACCATTTGCCTTTAAGCGCCAAGATTAGTTGTTGCGTCATAAGGTCTGATGGAAGGAAAGTCTGAATCAGCGGCGTTGTTGGTTCTTCTTTGCGTGCTTGGTTAAGTTTTAGTTCAGTTATCTTTGGAGTGACCCTGTAGCCTTCGGGTCCTTTTTTCACAATGCCCTCTTGCTCCAGTCGGACAAGTATGCGAGAGAGCGTTTCCGGATGCAGTCCTGTTCTTCGTTTTAACCCGTCGAATGTGAATATGGCTAAATCTTCCGTTTCTATTAGCGCCAATACGTCAGCATCGCGTTCGCTAAGGGAGTAGTCGGCTGGAAGGCTTTGCCAATTAACATTCAGAAGAGGTATCATTGTTCTAATGTTTGGTTAAGGCGTCGCTTTTGAATGTTATCCCATCTTTGCAAGAAAAGCAACGTTCAATATTGTTTGATACTTTAGTTAACCTAATTTTCAGCCATTTTCCCTATGTACTCAAATATCCATTTATCACATGTGCTTTGTCCATTGAAACGCGTGCTGATAAAGGATATGTCCCAGGCATATCTGCCGTAACGTTCAAAATCGTATGCGACTTTCATGTAAGAGTTTATGATACTTTGCTGAATCTAGCTTTCAAGTCTTTCGTTGCTAGCTTAACTGTCGTCGAATCCAGAAACTCAGGCAAAATCAGAGATAAAATTTAGACTGAAATTTCCTCAGTTAAACCCGCTTCAGGATACACGAAGAGATGAGCCTTTTCAAGGGGATAATTTATTGTGACTTCTTCGCCGATTTCAACCCATTTTTCTGCTAATGAAGGCCTGTTTATTACCAACCGGTCTCCATTTTCAAGCCTAATTTCATAACGAACCAGAGTTCCTTCAAAAGTAACCTTTTCAATTTTTCCAAGTAACCCGTTTTCAGTTGTGTCGTGTCCTTTTTTCATTTCGCAGGTTTCAGGTCTTATAGCTAAAACTATTCTTTCGCCTTGCTTTATGCCTGGATTTATGGCTTTAACTTTTAATCCCTCCCGTAACTCTACTTCAGAATATCCATCTGTCTGAGTGATGTAGCCTTCCAAAAAGTTGGATTCGCCAATAAAATGTGCAACAAACAAGCTATTTGGATCCATATAAAGTTCCTGCGGCGTTCCAATCTGCACGATTTTCCCTTTCTTCATAACCGCAATCCTGTCTGAAATGGACATCGCTTCCGCCTGATCATGAGTAACATGTATAGCTGTTAGTTTGAGATCTTTTGTCATTCTTCTGATTTCATATCGTATTTCGTTTCTTACTTTAGCATCCAACTGACCAAGGGGTTCATCTAAAAGCAAGGTTTTGGCGCCTGCAGCCAACGCGCGGGCAACGGCTATTCTTTGCATCATGCCGCCGCTTAGCTCGCTTGGGTAAGCGTCTAATCGTTCATCAAGTTTTACCAGTTCAAGAACTTCATGCCCAATCGTGTCAGCTTCTTTAGCATCGTAATTTTTAACTTTTGGTCCATAAAGAACGTTGCCCCAAGCAGTCATATGCGGAAACAACGCGAAAGTTTGGAAAACAAAGCCGATGTCTCGGTCTTCAGGAGGAACCTTATCAACGCGTTTATCCTCGATGTAGATTTCACCGCTGTCAGGCTCAATTAGTCCCGCTATAAGCCGCAGAAGCGTTGTTTTTCCACATCCGCTTGGTCCAAGCAGAGCGAAGTATTCTTGGTCGTGTATCGTTAAGCTAATGTTGTCTAATGCATAGATTTTTCCGTACTTTTTGGTTACGTTTACGATTCGGACATTAGGCATAAGTTAACTCTCCCTTTTGAAAACCGTTTTATTGCTTTTATTAGTTATCATTCTAAACCTTTCCTTTTCGAGTTAAAAGTCTCAAAGCTAGCAATATTATGAAGCTGAACAGTATCAAGAAGCCGCATGCTAGACCAACTGTTAGCGCGTTGACTCCCGGGATTGGCGGTGTGACGCCTCTAAGAGAATTAACCCAGTTAACAAGCAGTACAGGCGCCGTCTGCAGTTTTGTAGATACAGCTAAAGTTGCGCCTGTTTCGCTTACACTTCTCGTAAAAACAATTATTGCGCCAGAAAGAATCGAGTACTTTGTAAGCGGCAACACAATTGACCTGAAAACAGTGAAGGGTTTAGCGCCTAAGGTTTTGGCTGCTTCCTCCATGTCCAAGCTTATTCGCTCTATCGCCGCCGACATTGACCTGACAAAGTATGGATAAGTAATTGCCAAGTGTGCAAAGACCAATAAAAGAAATTCAGGCATGCCTGCGATTCCTTGCCAGAAAAACTTCAGTGAGATTCCTAAAGCGATGGATGGCACTATTATCGGGACGTTAATTAGCGTGTCAAGGATTGTTGAGGGCAATTTGCCGAATGTTTTACGCGCAATCAGTATCGCCATAGGTATGCCGAGGATGATTCCTAAAACTGTTACTATAGCGGCTAAGCCATATGAGAGAAGTAGGCTTTGCCAAAAACTTGACCATATTCCTGAACCAGTGAAAGCTTGAATTAAAGTGGTTCCGGTAGCGATTGCTTGAAAAGCTGGCAGCGCCACGAAAAGTGAAGGAATCAACACTATCACTATGAAAACCAACAATGCAAGGCTGTTACGTGTGGCAGCTGGTTTTTGGTAGCTTAATTTCTTTTCCAAAACTGGCAAGCCATGACCAAAGGGCAGCTTTATTCTGGTTCCTAAGATTTGTATTAAACCGAAAATAGTTAGTGAAACAGCAATTAAAATTAAGCTTGTAAAGACTGTTGCTCCTTCATAAGTGGCTTGAGGAATTAAACCATTTTTAAATTGATTGCTTAAGGTTTGGAGGAAGACTGGCCCATTCAAGAAGGCTCCTGCTACAATAAAGGTGGCTCCTGTTTCTGAAAGAGACCTAGCAAATGCGAGCGAGAACGCTGCAATTAATGAGGGCTTAATAATGGGAAAAGTCACTGTTCTTGAAGCTGTTAACGGTGGAGCACCAAGAGTTCTTGAAGCACGTTCGTACTCCATCTTATAATCGAGCAATGAGCCTACAATAACTCGGACGACAACTGGTAATGAAAACGTAAACTGCAAAAGCATAACAAGAAGCCAGCCCGGAGAAACAAGCGACGAACCAAATAGTGCCGATATTCCCCCGCTTGAACTCCAAAACAGCAAAAGCGAATAACCCAAGGCGGCTGTTGGCACAACGAAGGGAATGTCCGCCAAAGTGTCAAGAACACTTAGCCACCTCGATTTTCCTCTCGTGATAAACCAAGCCAATGGAACGCCGGCGATTAGATCCAATGCGGAAACAGTCAACGCTATTATGAAGGAGTTTTTAATTGAGCTTAGAGCTGTATTCATTAAGGCGGGTTGGTCAATGACGTTTTGAACTGTCCCGATTTTTATCAATATGCCAATTATGGGCGGAATAAGAATTATTGCAAAAAAGACGATGATTGCGGAAAGGTAGAGGGAGTACTTTAAAGGTTTTTTAGAAGACAATGCGTTGAGTGTGTTCCACAGTTTGCTAAGCACGGTACTGCTCCCGTTTTTAAGCCGCGTTTTGCTTAAGGGAACGTTAATTAATTGTTCAAGTATATTAGTTGTTACTTTAAACACGCTTTTTTTCCATAGTTTTTCGATAAAGTATATAGTTCAATGCTAAAACAACTAAATTATAGAGGGGCGTGGCTTTTTCAGCGTTAATAGTGACGGAATCTATCAATTTTAAACTCTGGCTGCTCAATTTTTAGGTAATGCGTTTTGCAAGAGAGGTTGTTTTCTTGCTTATTCGCTAAATTAGAGCCAGTTTTGGTCAGGAAAATGATTTACAATGTATTACCTAACAGGTAACACAGAAAATAATCAAAAATGGCAAAATAAAGCTCCTTTACAGCTAAGAAGCAAAAATAACGCCTTACCAAAAAACATATTACCTAAAAATTAAGCAGTTAGGGTTAAAAAATAAAAACAGTGTATTTTGTTGATTTAGTAGGGGGCAATGTTTGTCATTGAGAGGGTAATCAACTGAATAATTGCCTCACTTTTGCCTGACCTTTAATTTTTGTTTTGATTGTTATCTTAAGGTTACTTTTTCGCCGGTTGCAATGTAGACTACGGCTTCCATTATGTGGTTCGCGTGATCCGCAATACGTTCAAGATATCTTACTACGAGCGTACTTGAGACGGTGCACTCGTTTGTGATGCCTGCCTCCTTCACAAGTTTGCCCAGATACTCAAGGTACATGTCATCCACTCCTTGCTCGTTTTTAGTCATTTTCTTAACGAGTTCCGTATCTAGGCTTTTAAGGGAGTTAATGCTTATCGTGACCATTTGTAGAACTTTTTCAGCCATTTTCTCTATGTACTCAAAGATCCATTTATCACATGTGCTTTGTCCATTGAAACGCGTGCTGATAAAGGATATGTCCCAGGCATATCTGCCGTAACGTTCAAAATCGTATGCGACTTTCATGTAAGAGTTTATGATTCGTAAGTCAGAAGCTACAGGCTGATATTTAACTATCAAACTAAAAGCTTTTTCCTCAACCTCAACAGTATTACCTACGAGAATTTCGGAGAGTTCATGCACATCGTTGGAGGTGTCTTTACCTTCAAGAAATCCTCTTACTGATCTTGCCACGGCTTTCTCGGCGACTTTCCCCATCTTGTAAACCATTGTTGTTAATTCTTCTAAGCCTTTATCTAACAGTCTTTGCATAATGTTCACTTTACCCGAACTTTCCAGTTATGTATTTTTCTGTTAACTCACTTTTTGGGTTCTCAAATACTTCGGAAGTTGTGTCGAACTCTATAAGCTGACCTAGATACATGAAAGCGGTGAAATCCGAAACACGAGCAGCCTGCTGCATATTATGCGTCACAATTATAATCGTAAACTCCTTCTTAAGCGCAACAATTGACTCTTCAATTTTAGCGGTGGCGATAGGGTCAAGAGCGGAGCAGGGCTCATCCATTAGAATAACTTCTGGCTCAACCGCAAGAGTTCGTGCTATGCATAGTCTCTGCTGTTGTCCCCCAGACAAGTTAACTCCCGATTTCTTGAGATCATCTTTGACTTCGTCCCAGAGGAAAGCCATCCGAAGACTTCTCTCTGCCACGCTGTCAAGCGTCTCTTTGTTTCTTACACCAGCGAGTTTCAAGCCTGCTATCGCATTATCGTATATAGACATTGTTGGAAAGGGATTGGCCTTCTGGAAGACCATGCCTATTCTTCTGCGGATTGCAACTGGATCAACTTGTGGAGAATAGATGTTTACTCCATCTAAAATGACCTCTCCTTCGACTTTTGCATTTGGAGTCAATTCGTGAATTCGGTTGAGGCATCTTATCAATGTAGTTTTTCCACATCCGGAAGGACCCATAATAGCAGTTACCCTATTTTCAGGGAAGTTTAAGTTGATCCCATTCAGAACCTGGACTTTGCCAAATCTAGCTTTCAAGTCTTTCGTTGCCAGCTTTACTGTCGATAAATCCAGGTTTTTATGTTTACTTATTTTTAACTGCCCCTCCTAACATGATTTTGTAGTTGGCCCATTGAATTTTAATATTTACCACTATAATTCCATCCTTCTTCCTGTTAAATTTCTTCCCATTGTAAGCTTGACCAAAAGATTCAACGCGAGCATAATGAGTATTAGAACTAAAGCTGCTCCCCACGCCTGAGTTTGCCAAGATGCATACGGAGAAGTGCCGTAGTTGTAGATGAGAATTGTTAATGAGGCTGTTGGCTGAAATAAACTTGTTGCAAAGTGCTCGCTTGTGGCCGCTGTCAATAATAATGGAGCTGTCTCTCCTGTTGCACGTGCCACAGCCAACAGTATGCCAGTTAAGAGCCCATTTTTCCCTGTGCTTATAACGACTCTGAGCACGGTTTTCCATCTTGGGATTCCAAGAGCCATCGAGGCTTCTCTCAAAGTCATTGGGACAAGCTTCAGAGATTCACCTGTTGTCCTTGCAATAATGGGAATCATTACTAAACTTAAAGCGACACCGCCTGCAAAAGCAGAAAATTGTTTGGTAGTCAATACAATTACAATGAAAATGAACAGTCCTAACACCATTGAAGGAAATCCAGTAAGCACATCGTTCATAAAACTTGAAACTGTGGAAAGCTGAGATGTAGACCATTCTGAAAAAAAGATGCCTGCTCCAACACCAATTGGTACCGAGATAAGGGCAGCTAAACCCACCATTGTAAAAGAACCGACTAGTGCATTAGCTATTCCTCCGCCGGGAACATTCGGCGCAGTCGGCAAATGAGTTAAGAAGCCTATATTTATGGCTGACCCCCCTCGTATGAAAACGTCTCCGAGAATGAATATTAGGGGTATTACGGCTAGAACCACAGCTACTAGCACTAATATGGTCATTAACTTGTCAACGATTTTTCGCCAGAGCGAAATACTCGCGGGCAGATTAGATTTTGTCATATCCGCAACTGCCTCTCAAACTTTAACCTGTGTTCCACGAGTCATCCTCCAGAGCAGAAGTCGGGCAAAAACGTTAATTAATAAAGCCACAAGAAACAGAATTAGTCCTATTTCAATTATGGCGGATTCATAAAGTCCTGAAGACTCGCCGAATTCATTTGCTATTAGCGAAGATAAAGTGTAACCCGGCGAAAACAAATTTGCAGTAATTGTAGGAATGTTGCCGATCACCATGGTGACAGCCATTGTTTCGCCGACTGCACGTCCCAGCCCCAAAATGAACGCACCAAATATACCCGACCGGGCATAGGGCAAGACGCTTTTCTGCGTGACTTCCCATTCTGTAGCGCCAAGCGAGTACATAGCTTCACGCTGACTATTTGGAACCGCATTCAAAACATCTCTAGAAACTGCAGATATTGTTGGAATAATCATTATGGCTAATATGACTCCAGCAGTAAAAAAATTAAATCCATAAGGAGTTCCCGAGAATAATGGGATGAAACCAAGAGAATTATGTAGGGGCTTTTCCACATAATCACGCAATAACGGAGCCAGGATTAATATCCCCCATAAACCGTAAATAACACTGGGCACAGCCGCTAGGAGATCAACTATTGTTCCTAATAGATAACCAAAGGTTTGATGGCTTTTTAGCTTCTCTGAGATAAAGATAGCTACTCCCAAGCTAATTGGGAGTCCTATGATAATGGCAATTGCTGATGTTAACAATGTTCCATAAATAAACGGCAAAGCACCAAGTACATCCTTACTTGGGTCCCACTTTGATCCAATCAAAAAGGCTGGTCCGAATTTGTATATTGAGGGGGCTGCACCCAGATAAAGTTCAACTGCAAGTGCAACAAGAAGACCTATAATGAATAAAGCTGCAGCGGCAAGAAGGATTTTTAATATTGTGTCTCCTCTTAACAGTTTGAATCGCAATTTTGCGTCCTCAGTATTTTTTCGTTAGCATGAAAAAAGATGGGGCGGAATAACCCATTAAATCCTAGCTTATTGGCGTTCCGTTGTAGGTTATCAACTTGAGTGTTGCATCGTCAACGGTGACTATGTTAGCTGGCAATGGAACGTAGCCTAACCCTTTTCCTAATGATTGACCTGAGTTCACAATCCATGAAAGGAAGTTGACGGTAGCAGCACTTTCAGCATAACTGCGGCTGTTATAATTCTGTTCTTGATATACCAGAGCGTAAGTCATGGTCACAATTGGGTAGGCAGTAGTGGCTGCTGTATCGTTGAATATGTTGTTGACTATAGAGACACTTGTCCATGCAGCATTTCCCGCTGGAAGACCAACAGCGGCTCCTGCTTGAAGCGCGGCTGCTATGTTTGTCACGCTAGCTAGGATATAGTTGCCTGCTGCGTTTTGAACGGTGCCATAGTAAAGTGAGCTTTGACCTGTGTTTTCAAGTATATAGGCAATTTCAAGCGGACCGATCGCGCCATTGGTTTCAGAAATGGCTGCTGCTACACCAGCATTTTTGGGAGCCGCTATTTGAGCTGGAGCGGTTGGCCAAGCTGGAGAAGTACTTGGCTTTCCAACCTGTGATGCCCAGGTACTGCTTGAATCATATAAGAAATTGGTGAAGGCGAACATGGTTCCGCTTCCGTCTGAGCGGTGAACTGTGGTTATTAACGTATTAGGCAAAGGTATGGTTGGATTTAGAGCTGTGATTTTGGGATCATTCCACTTCGTTATGGTTCCTAAGAAAATGTCAGCGAGAACTGCGCCTGTGAATTTGAGGCCATCCTGACAAACTGTACCGTTAGCAAGCTTTAAGTTATATGCTGGTACGACTGCGCTGGCGGATATTGGTATGGTTAGAGCGGTTGTGCCTGAGGGAAGTGCTGCGTACTGTGTCGCCGTCATTGGTGCATCCGATTCGCCGAAATCTACTAATTGCTTTGTAAAATCAGTAATTCCGGTACCGCTTCCAACGGGATTGTAGTTAACTGTTATTTGGGGTTCGGCTGATCCGTAGGCTCCTTGCCAAACAGTCATTAACGGGTAGACAAGTGTACCTCCTGCTCCGTTTACTGTTGCTGCCGCTAGTGTTGAAGTAGACTTCTTTGCGGGAGTTGATAAGTATATGTAAGCGAAGACTCCTCCTATGATGATAACGATTACAACAATTGCTGCTATAATTATATACGTATTTTTCATTTTTTTACACTTCAATAAAGCACTATTTAGTGCTTTATTATATGAGTGTGCTCTCCATAAACACCATAGACTATATATAAAATCAAAACACGTATGTATAATAACGTAATATTATATAACGACAGAGAAATCTAAACATAAAATGCATAAAAATGCTTAGATGTGACAATTGCAAAGACAACAGAAAACAAGGAACAAAGAAAATTCCAATTTACAAGTGGATCTACATTTCTTCTTTCACTGCCAAATCAACGGATAACGCAAAATCAGCTTAGAGGGCGAGCCTGCACCAGAACCATTTAAGTTATTGATAGGGGCTGTGGATCGGTTTGTGATAGGTAAGCGTATGTTGCTACTGTGCCTATTATTGTGGCGATGGCAAATATTGCGATTATAGCTGTATATTTAGGTCTCATATTTTTAGATACTCGTTTTTTTATAACTAAAAAAGCAAGAATTTTATATAGTAAATTTAGTAAATATCCATAAAATTTATAGTCTATATAGATATAACTAATATATTGATGCACCATAAAAAAGTAACTTGGCGTCAAACGTGACTAAAGAAGTTGAAAAGCAAAACGAAGAACAACGCAAACTTCAGGTGACAGGCGGATCAACATTCATACTCTCATTACCCAAAGATTGGGCGATTCGAAATGAGCTTAAAAGAGGAAGTTCAATGGTGGTCCGCGAGGAAGACGATGGATCCCTCTCAATCGCGCCTTCAAAATTTGTAAAAAAAGAAAAGCAAGATGAAGCCTACATCAAGGCATCGTTAAACGATAACCCTGACGCCGTTATGAGAACAGCAATTTCCGCCTATTTAGACGGCTTCAACATTCTACACATTAGAGCGCAAGGACAAAAAGTGCTCTCCTCAAAACTTCGAAATCACCTCAAAAATTTTGCCAGACACTACTTGGTTGGAACAGAAATCGTAATTGACACCCCAACCGAATTGACTCTGCAGGTTCTGCTTAATTATCCTGAACTCACGGTTCAAAATGCACTCAGCCGAATGTCAATAATCGCCTCATCCATGCATAAAGAAGCTATGGCTTCATTAAAGAAGCTGGATTATTCAGCTGCAAAATCGGTTATTGAAACTGACCGTGAAGTAAACCGCTTTGGCCTGTACATAGTGCGTCTGCTGAAGCTGGCGGTTTCAAACCCGAGAATCGTCAAAGAAATCGGATTAAACAACCAGAAAGACTGTTTGGGTTATAGGCTAATAGCGAAATCCGTTGAGAGAACCGCTGATCACGCAACCAAAATCGCTGAAAATACACTCCAGTTAAAAGAGCTTGTAAATGATGACCTTTTACAAAAAATGGACCTGTTAAGCAGTTTGGCTAACTCAATGTTTGAGAGCTCTATGGACGCATTGTTTAGGCACGACTTTAACTTGGCTGAGAGCGTAATTGAAAAGATAAGCCAAGTGCATAAATTAGAGAAGGACACAGTTCTTAACTTGCAAAATGCCAAGATCGAAGAGATCGTTAACTTGCGACTAGTGATTGAGAGTGTGCGGCGAACAGCGGAGTATGCCAGTGACATTTCTGAAGTTGTGCTAAACTTAAATGTAGACTCAGTTCTGGGCTAGTTTTTTTAATGTCCTTTTTTCTTGACGCTCGGTTAAGAATGCTATCTCTGCATTTAAATGAATGAATAATAACGGTTAAGTTTGGCTGTTTAGGTTGAAGATAGCATTTGCCCTTTAAAGGTAATGATTGAATGGGGCTTCACCTATTTGGACAAAGTTTGATGGCAGAAAGCATAGGCTAATCTTGATGCCAAGTCTTGGTCCGCCTTAAATTTTACATGTTTTATTCGTTTTTTTCTCCTATTTTTCGATTTTAAGAAAATAAAGTGATATATGCCTGCTCTGTCTCTCATCCATTTAGTGACGTGCTAAGTTAAGCTATTTCGGTTTATTGAAAGGCTTCAAAGAAGCAGATTACATCGGGGCTTTGATTTATGCTGTAATTGTCAATCAGGTGGGCTGTTCCGTCTGGGCAGTAGACTTTGTCGCCTTTTAAAGTTTTTTTGTATCGTACACTGCATTCCTTAAGCATTGAGCAGCCATCGCAATCTCTTGAGAGCATTCTTTTTTCACCTCACATTTCAAAGTAGAAATTATGTTGAGGCTCCTATAGAGATTCTCTTCATAATCTATATAGAAATAATACAGAAGATTAATTCATCAAAAACTATAAGAAACCTTTAAGAAATAAGGAACCATTCTCAAGAGCCAGAGACAGCTTGATGAACGAAAACGGATTGAAAGTAAAAGGCATCTTCTTAGACTTAGACGGCACAATAGTTGACTCCAAAGAAGCCTACATAGAAGCAGCAAGAATAGCATTCGAAGCCTGCGGACAAAAACCGCCAGGAGGGAAGGCTGCCTTTGAGATTCCTAGAAGGCTCGAAAAAGGTCTCACAATCAGCGATATCATAAAGGGTGACTCTAAAAAATTCCTAAGCATATACTTTGAAACTTACTACTCAATCACCCTAGAAAAAACCAAGCTTATACCTAACGTTTCAGCAACACTTGAAACCTTATCGGCAAAAACTAAACTCGGCCTAATAACCATGCGGCGTGTCCCAAAACAAGCCATAATAAAAGAGCTAGAGTGCTTTGGCATATCAAAATATTTCACTCATGTTGTAACCGCGCTGGATACTTCTAAGCCTAAGCCTTCGCCTGAAGCATTAATTGCATGTGTCCAAGCCCTAGATGTTGAAATATGCGACTGCATCATCGCAGGAGACTCGGTTAACGACGTGCGCGCTGGGAAAGCCGCAGGCGCCAGAACTGTAGCAGTTTTATCTGGGCTTTTTCAATGCGAAGAGCTTATCAAAGAATGCCCAGATTTGATTTTAAACGATGTTAATGCACTTCCAAAGTTTATCAAATAATTCTATTGCATATATCAGAATTTGAAATATTGCTAGAACCCGACTTACTCAGTTATATATCGCCGAAAAAATAAAGTTTAATTAAAAGCTTGATCTTTAATCAATATTGGAGAGGGCTTCGGAGCGGGAATCAGTATGAACTTTGTTGAATTGATGATAGGGGAGAAATTGAAAGAAGCGGATTCGGCTCTTGATGTTATGGGGTCAGACCGCAAAGTTTTGCAGGTTGCTTGCCAGGACTTTACGAATTTTCTTAAATTTCATTGGGATTTGATGGGGAAAGAGGCAAGCCAATGTGAACTAGTTGAAAGGTTGGAGAACATTTTCAAGGAAGATTCATCGGAGCTAGACGCGTTCTTAACTGTTTGGATTGGCATCTGGTTCAAAAAATGGAAGGAACGAGTCAGGCTTCTCATAGGCGACCAGAACGCTAGCAGGTGGAATAAAGTTTCAAAAACTCTCGCTAACGCTGAACCACTATGGAAGAGAATTGAGCAAAAGCAAGAACTCCAAGAGATCATAGTCTCTACGTTGGTTAAAAACGGGGAAATCTGTGGAACCGAAATCTTATCTGAAAATCTATTAAAGATGGAGCTTGGAGAAAACTGCGTTCAAAACCTAAGCGACAGAGAAAGAATTTTTACGGTAGTTAATGAGGCGTTGAGGAAAGCTCGTGAGATGGCGCAAAGTAAAGGTCCACTAATCTTTGTCAAGATAGACAAAGGCTACTATAACTCAGGAACCGAGTAAGCGTTCTGCTTACTTCTTAGTTTTTTATAAAGCAGATTTATTAGCTATCAGCATTACTGTTTTTTCATGGCTCGTTTTGTCGTTTTCCTTCGGGCGATTAACGTCGGCGGCTACACTGTCACCAAGGCAAAGTTGCAAGAAGCCTTCATCTGCTTAGGATACCAAAACGTTTCGACACACAAACAAAGCGGCAATGTAATCCTCGAAACCGACGAGGCAAATCCAAAAGAAATTAAGAGAAAAGTAGAGAACAAACTTCGTGAGTTGTTGGGCTACGATGTGGCAGCATTTGTGCGCACAATCCCACAGCTCAAAGCAATAGTTAATCTTGAACCCTTCAACGGCTATGATAAAGAAGGGACTAGTTTTCTGGTAACGTTTCTTGCTGATGTGCACTTGGAGTTTCCCCTCAAGTTGCCACTAACTATTCCGAAATCGACGGCGCAAATAATTTCAGTGAAGGACGGCGAGGTTTTCAGTGTGACTCATGGTGGCGGTGAGGGAGGGCTACCTAACCCTTTTCTTGAAGCGAAGCTAAAATTGAAGGCGACCACCCGAAACATGAACACAATTGCTGAAATAGTGGAAAAGTTCCCTGAAAGAGAGGCGAAGGAAAAAAGCTAAGAAAAAGTTTGGCAGAAACTGCTTGAGATTCTTTCTTAGCAACGAATAAAATTAATAATAAAGTGATAGAACTTGAGGATTAGACGACTCTTACTCTTTGGAGAGTCTTTCTCATCCAAGTATAATGTCGGATGGTTGTGGTTTCTCCGTAACCGCAAGCTGCGCAACGCTTATGGCGTACGTGGTATGCGCGTCTTCCGCAGCGCCTGCATTTTATGTGGACGGTTTGGCCTTGGCGTTTGCCCATTGATGGTGTGCCTTTTCCCATGGCGGTCACCTGGGTGAGGGTGAAATAAGGACTACGTTGTCTCCTCGGACGATTATTAGTCCCAGTCTCTTTTGGTTTTCAATGTTTGTTGTGTCTTCTGTTTCTTCTAGAACTAGGTTTAGGTGCTGGTCGAAACCCTTCAGTCTTCCCCTGAGGCTTTTTCCGCCTTTCAATCGTACAAGTACGATTTTGCTGAGGTTTTGTTCAAGGATTTCGGTTGTCATTTCGCTCATTTTGGAATCCTCATGTATCTTTATCTCTTTTATACTTGAACTCTCCACATTTAAACCTTATCTAGCATGAGTTGGGTTCTTTTAGCTGGCTTAGGTTAAGTTAGCTTTCTATGCGGAAGCGGTTCTTGGTGTGGATTGGTTTAGAAGCGATATTTAGCTGGTGCTTTTAGTCCAAGTAGTTCTAGTTATGCTTTTAACATTGTTATTTCAATTGTAAATAGTACCCCCTCCCTCCCATTTCTGAAAAGTTTGTTTTGGGTTGATTTTTTGGTTTAGGGTTTGTTTTGGGGTTAGGTTGTGGTGGAAAAGGGTGAAATTCGGTAAAAAAGTGGAAAAAGGTCCCCGGGGTGGATGCGGGTAAGTGGTTGGATAAAATCTTCAAAAGACCGCCATTTCATAAAAAGCGGCTGCATGATGTAAGAGCAAAGTTAAATTTAACGCCTGCAGTGACTTACAGAGAGAAACAGTATGCCCACAAAGCAGCGAAGATACCCCATAAAAGCGAAAGAGGCAAAACAAGTTCTAACCGAAGCCCAAGCAAAAGTGAAACTTGACCTAGACGCGCTTTTCGGCGCTAAAGCAAACGTTGAAGTTGTTGAATCCGAAGTAGGCTCAATTTACCTTATTGGCGGAAAACCATTGCTCTTCAAGGCGGGCGACAAGGTTCTGCCCACGCTGCTCTTCAGCGAGTTCACCGCGAAGGCGCCAAAAATAGTTGTTGACATGGGCGCTGTCCCTTATGTTTGCAAGGGCGCAGACGTTATGGCTCCAGGCATAGTGCGCATTGAAGGAGAATTTGGCAAAGGCGACCTGGTGCTTGTGGTAGATGTGAAGTTTGGCAAAGCCCTGGCGCTGGGCGAGAGCCTCATGGACGCGGAAGCCGCCAAAGCCACCAAGAAAGGACCTGTAGTTAAAACGCTGCATTATGTTAGCGACAAAATATGGGATTACACCAAATCATTAACCGACTAAATCAGCACTATTCTTTTTTGTAGGAAGTTTTAAGAGTGTAGTACTTTCATATTACTGTAAGGATTCGAAATGCAGAAAACTGTTAAGGTTACAAGAAAAGGGCAGACTACTATTCCCGCGAAAATTCGAGAACAGTTAGGCATAAAGGAAGGAGACGAGTTGGCAGTCGAAGCCATCGGCAACCAAGTAGTTTTCAAGCCAATACCCAAATTGGAGGACATGTGTGGAATTTTTGCTGGGGAAGTAGACATCGCTGAAATTAAGAAAGAAATTGATAAGATGCGTGAGGAATATTAGTTTTTGAAGGAAGTGCTTGATAGCCGTTTTCTTTTAGAATTCTTTTACTTTCAAGATCCAACAATTCAACAAAAGGCTAATCTAAAAATGAAGAATTTAACGCAAAATGCCAATGGAATCATTCCAACAATAGTTATTCTTGAAACAATCCAGTTTATCCACTCACGAAGAGGCAAAGCCACCGCGGAGAGAGTCTATTTAGCCATTAACTCAAGCGGATTAAAGATAGAGGGCTTAAGTTCTACCATCGCCAAAGAAGCAGGCATTCTCAAAAGCACCCACACAAACGTCCCCATAGGCGATTGCATCATCGCCGCCACCGCCATCAAAAACCAAGCAAAAATAATTTCAGACGACCCACACTTCGATTCAATAAAAGAAACCAAACGAACCTGGCTATAAACACAAACCGAAACCTTGTTTTGCCTAGTTGGCTCCTAAGCGGGCTGGCACTAAAAAATTTTTGAGCCGTTCTGTAACAGTTTCAAGTTTATTTGGTTGAACAGAGTTTGTTTCAGGCTTTGTTTATATGTCACGCATCAACATTGAAACTAGTCACTCAAAAACATAGAAACCTGTCACAGTAGACCAGCCAAACAGCCACCTCGCCCCCAAACAACAAAAACTCTAAACCAATCTTCATATAAAGCCAAAGACAAAGCTCCTTGCCCTGCGGTGTTTTTTCAGCTAAAATTATACAAACTTATATACTTAAGATTCTTTTAGGATATAGTACTAGCAGGAAGAGCATAAATGAACCAATTAAACTATGAACATGAACCTCGATTAGATACTATTTTAATGGTAGAAAAAGCCATAAAAGACTGCGGTGAATACTCAACAAAAAAAGAACTACTTAAAAGCTTGCCCAGAAAAATACAATACCAAACATTCGTGCGAATACTAAATTATCTGGAAAGCTCAAACAAGATTGTAATATCTAACAGGCGAATCATTTGGGTATTTCCAGATAACCCTAAATTGAAAAAACTACTAGAAACAAGCATAAAGTTAGACAAGGTTTTAGATGAGACCCAATAGAGAAGGGAACCGTTAGCTTAGTTGTATCCAAACGGATTTTTAGAAAAGAAGAAAGAGATTTAGTAACCCGTTTTTGGCTATAGTTGCTAATGATTTATTGGGCTTTGACGTATCCTGTGTGTTTTTAATGTTCTCCTTGCTCCTCCAGTTAAGCATTACTCATGCTTTTTTCTTAGGAGGTGATCCGGCCGCAGGTTCCCCTACGGCCACCTTGTTACGACTTTTCCCTCCTTACGAAACTTAGATTCGATGCCGCCACAGAGGACGGCGCCTCACCCAAGAGTCGCTCGGATGGAACGACGGGCGGTGTGTGCAAGGAGCAGGGACGTATTCACCGCGCGCTAATGACACGCGATTACTAGGGATTCCATGTTCACGAGGACGGGTTACAGCCCTCGATCCCAACTACGGCAGGCTTTAGGGATTGCCTTCCCCTTTCGAGGTCGGAACTCATTGTACCTGCCATTGCAGCTCGCGTGTGGCCCGGGAGATTCGGGGCATACTGACCTGCCGTGGCCCGCTCCTTCCTCCACTTTATCAGTGGCGGTCTCCTCAGTGTGCCCAGCACAAAGCTAGTTGCAACAGAGGATGCGGGTCTCGATCGTTGCCTGACTTAACAGGACACCTCACGGCACGAACTGGCGACGGCCATGCACCTCCTCTCAGCTTGTCTGGCAAGACCTTTAATCTGGCCTTCAATCTGCTGTCGCTCCCGGTGAGATTTCCGGCGTTGACTCCAATTAAACCGCAAGCTTCACCCCTTGTGGTGCTCCCCCGCCAATTCCTTTAAGTTTCAATCTTGCGATCGTACTCCCCAGGCGGCAGACTTAACAGCTTCCCTGCGGCACTAGAACGGCACGTGGCCGTCCAAACACCTAGTCTGCATCGTTTACAGCTGGGACTACCCGGGTATCTAATCCGGTTCGCTCCCCCAGCTTTCATCCCTCACCGTCGGGCGCGTTCTAGCAGACAGCCTTCGCCACTGGTGGTCTTCCCGGGATTATAGGATTTCACCCCTACCCCGGGAATACCGTCTGCCTCTCTCGTCCCCTAGCTAAGCAGTATCCCCCGCAATCCAACGATTAATTCGGTGGATTTAACAGGGGACTAACTTAGCCAGCTACGGATGCTTTAGGCCCAATAAACATCCACACCACTCGGAGAGCTGGTATTACCGCGGCGGCTGACACCAGACTTGCCCTCTCCTTATTCCCCCAGCGTTCTAGACTGGGTAAAAGCCTTCCTCAGCGGATGGCACTCGGGATAGCCCTGTCAAGCTTTCGCTTATTGCAAAGTTTTCGCGACTGCTGCGCCCCGTAGGACCTGGGCCCTTGTCTCAGTGCCCATCTCCGGGCTCCCGCTCCCACGGCCCGCACCGGTAAAAGGCTTGGTGAGCCATTACCTCACCAACAACCTGATCGGTCGCGGCCCCATCCTTGGGCGGTGCTAAAGAGCATAACTTTAGCGTCTTTTAGGTGAAAACTCATTCCAGAGATCTTCGCCTATCGGGAATTAGCCCCAGTTTCCCGGGGGTGTTCCCGTCCCAAGGGCAGGTTAGCCACGTGTTACTGAGCTGTATGCCGCGCTCCCAAATTGGCTAGGAAGCGCACGACTAGCATGTCTTAGTCCTATCCCGATAGCAGTGTGGTCCGGCAGGATCAACCGGAGTTGTGACACTCCAATGTTGAATCTGCGGATCTTGTTGTTTTTTGTGTGGTACGTTCTGCACTTATCGCATGATTTGTGCCTAACTGGATTTGGAGGGAAAAACATTCCACTCAATACGTCAAAGCCCAATTCAGACCTAACTGAGCAATTAGTCAGGTCCACATTCGTGTCCCCGCAATTGGAGGCCAACTCCGTCATTCCTGCAAGGCAATCGCCGTTTCGGTAGGGGTTGAGCCGCCGCCATGTGAAAATTGCGGGGCTAGCAATTATAGCTGAATTCTATCAGAAGCACGTTTATCCGATATAAACATTTCTTTAACATTAAAATGAACATTATCCTGTGAACCAATGACCGTGATAGCCTGCCGTGTTCATGCTTTTAAGTGAACTTTTTTGCTTAGCGACCCAAAAAATGGGGATAGATAGTCTTTATTAGGTATTAAATTGGCTACCAGCCTTTACTGCCGCTGCTTTTCATGTGCGCTTCTGAGCAGTGCCTATTGTAGTCTTCTCTTGTGTTGAAGGTTTTGTTGTCAGCTTCGCACAGGAATTTGCCGTCTGAAGTCATTTTGGGCTCCATACTTGTGGAACGCGGGTTCCTAGACAAAAACATTCACCTCCATATCGCGAGAGAGAAAAGAAGAAAGCGAAAAAACTCTTAAGGCTATGTGACTGTGCCCAACCAACAATGAACCTTTAAATTTCGCCACAAATGTTGGCGTCGATTTTTTCAAGTTTTTGGTAAGGTAACGTGGAGGAGACGCTTTTGGTGTTTGCGGTAAAGCTATGATTGAAGCAGTTGAAGCTTAAAATTGCGCGTTTTTATTGGGTATCTTCAGAGTATAAAGTTGATAGTTAGCGAACACCCATTTTTAGCACGAATTTTTCCAAAATTTAAGCTGCGTTTTTAGGAGCACATAACTACTTTATTACTTTTGCTTCAACTGTTGTGCCGCCAACCCTAGTTATCTTTATTTTCACGTGGTCTCCTATCTTTGCGTTGGCAACGTGTATTACTAAACCTTGAACTCTAGCTATGCCTTCCTCTTTTGGGCTACATTCCACAATATCCACTTCTAACTCTTCTCCCACCTCAACAGGGTACCGTTTAAAACCCTTGCCGTGACCCCGTCTTCCCTCGTAACTACCACCTTGCCTTTTTGAATAACCCATAATAACCTAACACTTCTCTTGCTACAAATAACTGATTATAAACAATGATGTTCTGATGCTTAAGCGTTTTCACCAAACACTCTTTCTAACCATTGCAACTTTAGCTTAGGCCCTGATTTCTCAAAAAATTTAGATGCTAACATGAAATGCCCAATGCATGTACGCTCTAAAATCCCCTGAAAGCACCAAAGAAGGCTCAACATAACAATGAAGGCTGCATTTCCTGCAGTTTTTTATTTTTTCCCAGTCAAACCCAGAAACAGCACTTTTAATGCCAGTTTCAAAGATAGAGACACTGCTTGCATAATAATCATTGTGGACATAGCAAGGCAAAACTACATTCCCGTAAGGATCAATGTTAACCATCGCCCATGGCTTGCACTGCCAGTTTTTCTCTTTAGCCATCACTTTAAAATAATTAATTGAATTCATAATAGGATAGCCTTTTCTCTTTAATTCAATAAGCTGTTTAGCAATCTTTTTAATTTCATCGGCTTGAGGTGAAGACGCGTTGGCATTGCAATACTCGTGAGCTACCGACAATACTATTCTTACACCTAAATCCTTTGCCAATTTCACCGTATCTTCTACTTCATGGATGTTATCAGCCATTATGGTCATATTGATTGTTACAGAAACCTTCCTTTTGGCTGCAGTTATGCCCTGTACCGCTTCTTTGAAACAGCCATTAACACCTCTTATCAGGTCATGAGTTTTCTCCAGACCATCTAATGAAACAAAGACGATACCGTTGATGTATGGTGCTATTTCATCTATCCTTGATTTGAGGAGCGTGCCATTGGTGACAAGGCTTGTATGTAGAGGCAGAGAACGAGAATAGGCTAGAATTTCAGTCAAGTCTTTTCTCAAGAGCGGCTCTCCACCTTCAAACCCAATACCGCAAGCACCTGAATCGTAAATTTGCTTTAGAATTTCTTTTTCCTTTTGGGTGCTTAAATTTTCGCTGGATCTTTTCCAGAAGGGGCACATTTTACACTTAAGGTTACAGTTATAAGTTAACTTATGTCCACCAAACAATGGAGCTTTTACTCCGAACGAGTTTAAAAGGAATCCACGATATAGTCTAAGACCTAGCCTTAATGTTTCCTGATAGTTGTGTGCCGTGTTTTTCAAAAGTTTTCAACTTCAATTAAAATTTTATTATTAGCGCGCGCGTTGCATCGGAGATTGCAGTCGTAAGTCAATTTATGTCCGCAAAATAGAGGAGCCTTAACGTCAAATAAGTTTGAGATAAAGCCACGATAGATCCTCATCCCTAGCCAAAAGTTCTCTATGTAATGATGAATGTTTTTTTCTTCAACATAATAGTTGGAAACCCGTCCCCACCCTCCAAGATCAAATGAACTCTGCGAATTCACATAGATAATAACAAGTACTTTTCTTTTTTGTTTGTGAGAAAGGGGAATTTTGCTCTTTTATTCTTTTTTCTTGAGTTCTTTCTTTATTCCCTTCCCAATGTCCTCTACGGCTTTAGCACCTTTCCTGATGCCTTTGCCGACTGCTTCTCCAGTTTTTTCAGCAGCACTTTCAACTTTTTTCTTCTCTTCAGGCATTCTATCACCTTCTATCGCTAAGTCGTCATTCGCAGACTTAAGTGTGTGTGACTGTGAAGTCACAGCAACATCTGGGCATCAACCGAGGTTTTGCTCGAGAATGGCTTATGTATAAGCGGAATTGAACTTTCCATGACAATGTAGTTCAAAAGTTCATTTTGCGATTAACGCTTTTGGACTCGCCGCGTCGATTACGTAGAATTTGTGGTCAGTAGTTTAAGTTGTGTGGTCTTTTATTACTACTTTGGCTGATTTTTCTTTAACTAATGCTATTCCTTTTGGCATCCTTTTGTTTCATAGCTCCACTTTCCTTAATAATCTCGCAGTTTTGGGCTCTGAGTCAGAACTTGAATTTTCAAACAGCACGCCGCTCTGTTGCTGGGGGGCTACAGCTACACAACTTTAATAGCCATTTGTACTCCTATGTACCTTAACAGGTGCAGCTCTTGAGCAATCTGATTATTGGAAATATGACTTTAACGAGTCTGCTTGTAACTATAATTGGCTTGATTATTCTGTGGATAATAGTCTCAATCCCCGTGTGGTTAGCTGGCAAAGCTGTAACTGGCGGAAAAGCCACTTTTGGCGATGCTATGATTGCTACGCTGTTTGGCCCAATAGTTTACGTTGTCACATTGATTATAGTGGGTTACTTTCTGGGAACGCTAATCGGATCAACGGCATACATAATCGCACTAATTTTAGCTCTCATAGCTTGGATATGGGTCTACAAAGCAAGCTTCAGAACGAGCTGGCTGGGCGGCATCGGTATAGCCATACTGGCATGGGTAATCTTCGTAGTAATAAGCATAATATTTGGAGCCCTCTTCCATGTAGCAGTTCCCGGAACATTTTTCCCCCACATCTAAAAAACCACAACAAAAACTGAACAGACTGCGCATAGTCATAAACGGCGAAAAAAAAGAATCAGATAGCGCAAGCTTTGGGTGAGAACCTGAATTGTCAACGGCATCTTTGAACATAGCAGACGCTCTGTTGCTGTAGACCTACATCTACACAAGTTTAATAGTCATTTGTAATCACATATAGCTTAACTGTGGAGTTGCGGAGTTTGAGCGCGATAAGTGATGTATTTCATTTCATTACTTCTGGAAGCATAGGTGGTTTGCCACCAATTGTCTTAATGGTAATAATATTCGTCATCGGATTGATCGTGGGCTATCTAATCCATTTATTCCTAAAGATCGCCATTATAGCTGCGATTATACTCTTCGTGGCTGCCTACTTTGGCTTTTTCGGTTTGAGTCTTAGCGAGTTGAAAAATTATGCAACCCAATACGGTTCAATTGTGTATCAATACGGAGTACTCATCATAGGCATGCTACCGCTAACCATCGGATTCATAATAGGTCTAATCATCGGCTTCGTATTCGCGTAAACTGAACATCCCTCTTGTTCAAATCATAGAGAACAATCGATGACTAATGGTGAAATTACCACTTTAGCACACGCCCTCAAAATTCTTCCAGCCATATTTCAAATAAGCCCTGCGCACGCTACTTCAGCAGCAATTTTTATCCAATTTTTATCCTTTTAGCACAAGTGGAAGCCTTCAAAATCAGAACAACTCAACTGTTCGAAAAGCGAAAGTTATTTGTATACTTTGCGAAAATGACCTAAAACTTAAATATACATTGGTAGAAGAAATATCTGGAGTTGAAAATGTCTAGCGACGAAGAAATACGGGAGTTGAAAATGTCCAACGACGAAGACACGGTCCTCCTGATTGGTTTGGGTTTAAGTCTTAATCAGGCAAGGGTTTACCTAGCAATACTTCAACTGCAAAAAACGGCGGGACAGATAGCGAAATTTTCAAAAGTGCGCAGGGAAGACGTCTATAGAATTCTGCCGACACTCGAAAAATTGGGCCTGATTGAAAAATTGCTAGGCAAACCATCTAAGATTCGGGCTACTCCGATTTCGGATGCCTTAACTTTCCTAGTGACAGAAGAAAAAAAGAAATCTGATGAACGGTTGACGGGTATGAGGAGCAGTGTCAAGAGGCTGTCCCTCAAAGATTGGAAACAGCCGCCTCCTGAAGAAGAAAGCATCTACATACTGATAGCGGAAAAGAAAGCGATTTTGGCTAAGACTTCAGGACTGATTAGAAATTCGAGAAAAGAAGTCGCGTTAATTGCAAACAAGGAAAGAATCATACTGATTCTGTCTCAGTTATCAGATGAATGCAAGCAGGCAATAAAGAACGGTGCTCAGATTCGACTTATCTTTGAAGGGGACAGCACCGACATTTTACTTAAAGAAAAAGTGCAAAAACTCATCGATGAGCCTTCGGTTCACGTCAAGTTTCATTGTAAACCTTTGAATCACTTCATAATGTCTGATGATACAGAAGCATTGATTACCGGCTCCAAAGAAAACGGATTAGGCGAAAGCCCTTCTTTATGGACTAACAACAGCAACCTTATAGGCGTACTAAGAACAAGTTTTGAATCCGACTGGAAAAAAGCTGAAGACTAACCTGAGAATCTCGTTTCTCTTGTGGTTTCAATTTCCAAATTCTTCATAGCCGTTTTGCCGATTAGCGCAGGCACAACCGTCAGAATGTAGGTGTGGGCTCACATTCACATACGCTTAACTCAAATTAATGACCAATAATAGGATAGCATAAATTATGAACGTAGAAAGGAGGGATAGACAAGTATGAGAACTAAAGAGTTTATAAATAGAAGTGTGTTTGCGTTAGACGAGAAAATTGGCACAGTCAAAGGTATAGAAGTAGATCCGGAAGAGTGGAAAATAACTCATCTTGAAATCGAATTGAAAAAGGAAATAGCTGAA
>Ga0208038_1000159_pt1 | contig 68594 bp, 75 predicted proteins | sample June2015DPH_16_1_FD_184714 | JGI IMG/M metagenome (GOLD analysis project Ga0208038, IMG submission 184714) | Peatland microbial communities from SPRUCE experiment site at the Marcell Experimental Forest, Minnesota, USA - June2015DPH_16_100... | ecosystem: Environmental > Terrestrial > Soil >...
GTGTCACCTCCTAGACGGTAGACGCAACCTGCCGTCTAGGAAACACACTTAGCGAGTTAGCAAAAGAACCTACTGCCGATTCATCTGCAACCTAACGGTTGCAGTATTCTCGTCAAGTTTTAATAAACTGTTCTATTTCCTTGATAACGTAGAAGTAACCACGGAAAAAACTGAGCAAGGAGCAACAATAGAAAAAACATTCAATAAAGTTTTGACAACTCAGATACTTAGTGATAAGTTCAAGTGGAGTAGCCGAGCAGTAAGAACCGCACTTAACAGCCTTAACATAGCCCAAAAAGGATTGCCTAGTACGATTAAGATTGCTGGAAAGTCAAACCGTGTTATCTTTTTTGAAAGTGACAAGATAGAGAAGCGACTACGCGAGTTTGTTCCCGACTACACACCTAACGAATTAAACGGTAAAAAATCGGTCACACTAGACACGGAAGTCACACTTTCCAGATGTGGGGGTAAGCAGATAGAAGGGCAAGCTACACTATTTGACCCACATCTTAAAAGTGTGTCAAGTGTGCCAAGTGTGACCCTTGAAAAAAACGAGGATAGAGATTTTTCAGATGACGACCCACATGGAGAGGATTCTTAAGATGTCGGCAGCTCAAACAGAAACTAGCCAAGTTTGCCCTGAATGTGGCAGCGAGAAATTCTTTAAAGACGGAATAAGGAAACTTTCAAACGGTGAAAAAAAGCAAAGGTTTCTATGCCGTTTTTGTGGCTTTCGCTTTACTGAGCCGAATAAAAACGTCAATGTCGCTAGAAAGGTCGGTGAAACTTTTGATTCTGGACAAAATAACCATGAGGTTAGGGTCACTCCACGTGATTGTTCCATTAAGAAAATTTCTGATGGTTCGCCTCTCGCTTTCAGTGAAAATGTAAGTTCTCATAGTTCATCAGATATTTCTATTGTAGAAAAACACTTAAATAGTTTACCTTACTATAATAGTAATTACCAATTATGCGCTATCAAAAAGGAAGCGAAAAAATTGGAACTTACACAGAAATTAAAAATCTGTGCGAGAGATGAGACACTACCGCAAAACGTAGCTGGATTAATTGCTCAGTTCTTAGCGTACTTGGAGAAAGAAGGCTTTTGCAAAGAAACCGAATATCCTAACCTGATAAGGCGACTTGCTAAACTTGGAGCCAACTTGTTAGACCCTGAAACCGTTAAAGAAGCCATTGGAAGAATGACAGTTAAAGACGGAATGAAACTTCAATATGTTTGTGCCTACAGTGCTTTTGCAATCATGCTTAAAATCTCCTGGGCTCCACCAAAATATCGTCAAGAAGAAATAATCCCGTTCATACCTGACGAATCAGAACTGGACGCGCTGATAAGTGCAGCTAGAACCAAAAAACTCGCAGCATACCTTCAAGCACTCAAAGAAACCTATGGCGATCCTTCAGAGGTTCTAAGAATTGAATGGATAGACATTTCAGAAAAAGAGCAAACGATAAAGATTAATCATCCAGTAAAAGGTCATAATCCGAGAACCCTTCAAGTATCTAGCCGACTACTTTCAATGCTTAGTTGTTTGCCGAGAAAGTCACAGAGAATATTCACTTGTACCTATGATAGCATAAGCACAGCCTACTGTAGATTAAGAAAAAGACTTGCTGAAACACAACAAAACCCTAGGTTACTGTCAATAGAACTTAGAACCTTTAGGCATTGGGGAGGCACAATGATAGCCTACCATACAAACGGCAACGTGCTAATAGTTAAGAAACTTCTTGGCCACAAAAACATAAACAGTAGCATGAAGTATATTGGCATGATTCAGTTTAAAGACGATCAGTTTGAAACCACAACAGCAACCACAGTAGAAGAAATACTGAAGTTAGGACAAGCTGGATGGATTAAGTATGACGAATTAGCAATCAACGGAACAACAACGATACATTGTTACCGAAAGCCAAAGAGGTTTTCAAACTATGTCTAAAGTAAGCAACCGCCAAAATGTTGGCAATACAAATAATCCAAGGACGATAAAGTTATATCTGCCTCGCACTTTCTAGGGATAGAACATTCAAAGGTTTTAAATGAAGAAGTGGGTGAAGGGGCTATGGCAGAGGTAGTGTTGACTGCTGACAGGACTTTAATGAGCAACTATCATAATAACGAGTTCCTGGGGTTTGGTACTTGTGCGCCTCCAAACTTTATTCCAGAATGGCTCTACAGCTACCTTTTCTTTCCACCGTTAAAAACAAAAAATGGCCATCCGCAACAAGCACCTTACGGATTGCGAAAAACTGAAGCTCAACTTTTAAAAGAAGGATTCCACGTTGAAACAGTAAGCCCAAATCATCTAAGTCCCTACCTTAATGATGCAAAAGTTCTCGGCATACACACAATGGATCCATTTGGTTTAGGTCCAGCTTCTACAACTCTTGCTTCTCTTTTCAAGAAGGAACCCTACCTTGCAAAATACTTTCAAGTTTTGCTAAAAAGTCCAGCGGTTAAAAAAGCGAAACAAAATGGGTTAAAGGTTATTGTTGGTGGACCTGGAGCATGGCAGTTCCATTACCGAGAGAAAGCCGTCAAGGACTTAGGTATTGACTGCGTTGTTGAGGGCGAAGCAGAAAATGTTATTGGGAAACTTTTTAGAGCAGTAATTGAGGGCCAAGAGATCCCGAGCCATTATGAAGTTGGAGTTGGCGAGGCACCAAGTTTAGAGGAGATTCCTGATATTGTTCAGCCTTCAGTTAACGGTTTGGTTGAGATTGGCAGGGGCTGCTGCAGAGGTTGCCAATTTTGCAATGTTACCTTAAGACCGCTAAGATGGTATCCGATTGAAAAGATTAATCGTGAATTAAGCGTTAATATTGATTCAGGCAATACTGGTGTATGTCTGCACGCGGAAGATGTGATGCTTTACGGGTCAAAAAATACGATACCGAATGAAGAGAAACTCTTGCAACTGCATGAATTAGTAACAAAAAGGTGCACAGGCTTAAGTTGGAGTCATTGTTCCTTGGCTGCTGTTGCATCAAACCCTAAGCTTCTTTCGAAGTTGTCGGAGCTTATCTTGCAGAATCAAACTTGGTGGGGAGCAGAAGTAGGTATAGAAACTGGTTCTTCAGAGATAGCGAAGAAGATTATGCCTGCCAAGGCTCATCCGTTTAGCGCTGACAATTGGCATGACGTTGTCTGCGATGGCATGGGTGTAATGCATGACAACATGCTTGCTCCTGCTTGCACGTTGATTGTTGGGTTGCCTGATGAACAGGAATCGGACATCCTTAAAACTATGGATTTAATCGATGACCTTAAGGACATGCGATGCCTCATTGTGCCATTATTCTTTGTTCCGCTGGGCAAACTGACAAGTGAAGACTGGTTCACAAACACCAAACTGAATGAATTGCACAAAAAACTTTTGATTCAATGTGCAGAACGTGACTTTCGCTGGGTTGACAATTTGATTGATTTGTCTTTCTCCGACAAATGGTACCAGCGCATAACCAAAGAGTTCTACAAGGGCTTCTCAGCAATAGCAAAGCGCAAAGTCCGACAGATAGAATAACCTGTCTTTGAGAAGACTAAACTTAAATACTATATTGAAACTCAAAAGTGACATAAGCATTATGCTTTGCCGCCGTGGCTCAGCCCGGTAGAGCGGCTGGCTGTTAACCAGTCGGTCAAAGGTTCGAATCCTTTCGGCGGCGCCATAATTATTCATATTTTTAAAACTAGAACTGAACTTAAAATGAACTTTAGCTCAAAGTAGTTTTTCAAAAATTTGTTTTTGTTTCGTCATAATAAATGCAAGCTAATGCTGTGTGTATAGAAATTCATATATATAGAATTCCCTATACCCAGCAATGGACGCAAAATAATGGTGGTCGTAGGCAACCGCAAAAAGAAGCTTTCACCCGGAATGCTCACGCCCTCCTCTTTGTAAATACTAATTGTGTTTTGGCGGATTTTGATTCAATTGTTTTGATAGGGCAGCGATTTGTTCTTGGAACTTTCCTTTCATTTTATTAAAGCGCATGGCTGCTGAAGGATGAATAACTTCCATGTATTCTATGCCCTCTAATCGTGGGGTATCCTTTGCAGATGCACCAAGCAGTACGATTATTTTTGGTTTAATAACGCTTATTTGCGTGTTTAAGTAGGGTAAGCATGCCGCCACCTCGTCGGCGTAGGGTTTTCTGTTCTGTGGAGAAATGTGCTTTACAATGTTGGTTATGAAGACGTCTTCACGTTTTATGCCATTATCAGCTAGCACCTTAGTTAGGAATTTTCCTGCTCTCCCAACGAAGGGTCTGCCAGTTTCGTCCTCGTCAGCTCCCGGGTTCTGCCCTACCAGCATGACCTTAGCGTTTAATGATCCTTCGCCGGGTACACCATGTTTTGCTCCTTGCCAAAGCCTGCATTTTCTGCAACAGTAAATTTGCCAATTTAAATCTTCAAGCGCCAAAATAGTCGCCTTGTTGTTGGGTTATGATAGTCACACAACCTTAAAAAAATCGTGCCCGTTAGTTTATAATTAAGTTCTTGCTTCTTTCTAATGGGAGCGAACATAGGAATTTTGATGTTTCGAAGGATGAAAAATGACTGAGAAAGAGTCCGTATCTGAATCACTTATCGGAAGTTCTGTTCGCGTTCTTTTAAGAGTTATTTTTGTTTTTGAACCTCTGGCGCCGACAGCCATAACTATATTAATGAATCAACAACTGCACAGGTTCAAGGAAGCGGGCACAATTGGAGATTATAAAACTAAAACTAAACGCTTAGGAAAGTTCCATTACCGCATTGAAATCGATTTAGATTTAACTGGTACTCAGGCGATTCATCTTCTCGCTAACTTATTCCCCAAGCAATTAAGCCGATTCAGGAGGTGGTTTCATGACTGAAATGGCAGAAAAGAAAGGCAAATTGAAAGTAACATTAGAGGTTGAAGTAAACGAGGAGCTGATGGATTTAGCTAAAGATGCAATGTCTAAGATGCCTATGAGGATGCAGGATATGTGGAAGGGGCACGGCGGAGAAAAGAAAGAGTAATCGCTCCGAACTTGAAATGAACAATCTTTTCTTATTTTTTAAAAAAATTTTTGTTTATCAATATTTGTTTTGCTTGCTCATAAGCTTACGTTGGGAAATAACAAAATTTCAGCCCTACAAGAACATTTAATTACAGGCAACCCAGCGTTGCCATCTTGCTTAGCGCTAAGAATGAGCGATTTTTCTTAAACGATTTTACTCTTTTTTTTGTCTTTTAAAGAAAGATTTTATATCCAAACATGCACTGTTCTTTAAGGATGAACATGAAGTTTTTAATCGTACAAAAAGTAAAACGTGAGGTTCCCATCGAGAAATGGGCTAAACTGCTTCCACTGCAATTCAAGTACTTTGATAACTTGGAGAAAGAGAAGACGCTTGAAGTATACTATCATCTTATTGGGCAGCAGGGCAGCATGTTGATAGTGAACGTTGATTCAGACGAGAAACTTTCAAAAGTCATAGGTCAAGACCCATTGTTTTTTGAGTGCGAACGCGAAATCTACCCGCTAACAACAAGGCAGACACATGAGAAACAAATAAGAGAACTCCTTCAGCCATAACCTAACGGGTTTCCATTATGGTCTGCCACGGCGGTTTCGCATTAGACGAAGCAACTAGACGCTCATGGTATACTCCAGAGGCTATCCTGCAAGACTTACACTTGGGCATGACATTCATAGACATAGGCTGCGGAGACGGCTTCTTCAGCATTTTAGCAGCCAAAAAGGTAGGTTGGAAAGGGAAAGTTTACGCCGTGGACTCAGACGCTTCAGCAATTGAAAAACTAAACGACAAAGCCAAAACAGAAGGCTTAAAAAATATTATTGCCAAGGTTAGCGCGGCTGAAGAAACGGTTTTCTGTAGCAAATGCGCTGATTTTGTTTTCTTTAGCATGGTGCTTCACGATTTTGCTGATCCAGCTAAAGTACTACAAAACGCGAAACAGATGACAAAACCTACTGGGCGGCTGGTTGATTTAGATTGGAAAAAACAAGACATACCTTTTGGGCCACCAATCAAAATTAGATTCAGCGAAGAGCATGCATCAAGCTTAATTAAAAAGGCAGGCTTCCAAATTGAAGGCATTAAAGATGTTGGAAGCTACCATTACGTTGTTACCGCAAAACCTTTGCCTAAGTAAAATCATGTTTGCTCAGCAGCAGCATAAAGTTCCAGCAGGTCTCGTTTGAACAGTTCAGGCTGATCTTTATACGCTGAATGAGACGCGCCATTATAGACTAAAAGTTTAGCGTTAGGCAGTTTATCCGATAGGGTTCTCATTTCTTCCCCTGATATAAAATTGTCTTGTGAACCCCAAATTATCTTAACTGGAAAATTAAACTTCCCGTAAGACTGCACTAAATCTCTGTCCATTGCTCGGGCAGGCGCAATCAAAAGTAAGCCTTTTACTGGAAACCGAGTGGCATATCTTAATGCTATGTTTCCACCTATGCTGGCGCCGACAAGAACAGGCACCGCTGAACCGAACACATTCTTGACAGCCTCAGCCGCCACTGCCACGTTAGCTTCGGGGTTTCTGGTTTTAGGTTGGCACTTGCTTCTCAAACCGTAAGGCATATCTAAAGCTAAAAACGGCACCCGCTTCTCAATTAATAGTTCTGTTACTCCAATGCGCTGCCAAATATCTAATGTATAAGATAATCCATGCAGAAAAACAATCGGAACACCCGTCGCAGCGAAGTATAAAGCCTGACATTTATGACCTGCAACAGATAATGTTTTTTCCATAATTAATAGTACATTTTCGTTTCTTATAACACTTGACTGCCTACTAGCGGATGTGCGAAAAGAATAATAGCCCTCTAATGTGTAATTAATTGGTGATTTTATGTCTGTTAAAGTTGGCGATAAAGCGCCAGATTTCACGCTTCCTTCGCAAATGGGGGACAATGTGACTCTTTCAGAATTCTTCGGCAAAAAGAACGTAGTCTTATACTTTTATCCAAAAGATGAAACGCCTGGCTGCACAAGAGAAGCCTGCAGTTTCAGAGATAGCTACGAAGAACTAACAAATCTAGGCGCTGAAGTACTCGGCGTAAGTGGGCAAAGTGTTGAGTCACATAAGTCTTTTGCAACGCATTATGGCTTACCCTTCATACTGCTAAGCGACGAGGATAACAAGGTACGCAAACTTTACGGAGTTCCCTCAAGTATGGGCATACTTCCTGGACGAGTCACCTACATAATTGATAAGCAAGGCGTTGTCAGGCACATTTTCTCTTCCCAAACCCAAACTCAACGGCATGTGGAAGAAGCAAAAAACACATTAAAGGATCTGGAAAAGGAGCAGCAAGCCACCGTTTAAGTGGAGAAGCCGACTGATTGCTGAATTTATACAATACCATTACACGAAAAATTGAGCCCTTCAAACCCGCTGAAGACATGCAGGTTAAAATGTATACTTGCGGTCCATCAACGTATCAGCAAGCACACATTGGAAACTACCGCACTTTCCTCTTTGAAGACATACTTCAACGTTACATGGAATACTTGGGCTACAATGTTACGCGGCTAATTACCTTAACTGATGTGGAAGACAAAGCCATAGCAGAGGCAAAAAAAGAAAATCTCACCATAGAGGAACTGACAAGAAAAAATGAAACCGTCTTCTTCCAAGACTTCAAGCTCCTAAAAATCAAAACGCCAGACTACGCCATAAGGGCTTCCTCAGCTGTGGACCACGCGGCAAAATTAATCACTCAGCTGTTAGAAAAAGGCTACGCGTACTGGTACACGTACAAGGGCGCAAAAAACGTTTATTTTGACCCATTAAAATTCAAAGACTTTGGAAAACTTGCCCACTTGGACATGAGTAGGTGGCCGAAAAAGAAACGCCGCTTCCACAAGGACACGTACCCTGGCACACCCTGGAACATGGGAGATTTTATTATTTGGGATGGCTGCAAACAAAACGCCGTTTGTTATGTGGCGCCGATTGGCAGTGGCAGACCAGCGTGGAATATTCAAGACGCAGCCATAGTAACCAAACATCTTGGCTTCTCAATTGATGTTGCGTGCGGCGGAATCGACAATTTGGTTAGGCATCATGATTATACGCTTGCCATTGCAGAAGCTGTTTCAGGCAAACAGCTCTCCCAATATTGGCTTCACGGCGGTCACCTTTATGTTGATCGCAAAAAGATGTCTAAAAGCACCGGTAACGTGTATTATCCAAGTGACATTTTAGAGAAGGGCTTTAGTGGTGGGCATTTGAGGTTTTTTCTTATTTATGGGCCTTACAGGGGAAAACTAAATTTCACTTTTGTAAGGCTGGCTGAAACCAGCCGGAAACTGGATTCACTAAAAAGCATGCTAGAGGAGTTGCAAGAGGCACAAGTAGATAGCGCCAATACCGAGTTGAATGCGCCTATTGGTAGTATTATTTCTGACTTTGAAAGTTGCCTGAATAATGATTTGGACGCCAAAACCGCTTTTGATAGCCTATATGAAACAATCAGTGGACTACACAAAAAGCGTGGATCATTAAGCGCTAAAAATGTAAAAAAATTAATGCGCGATTTGCGCCGGATTGATTCTGTACTTCAATGTATTTTTTAAAGCTTACTCGCTAAACTAGTTCGCCTACCAGCTTAACTCTCTGAAAAGTTTCCTCCCTATGCGGAGCCATCTCTAACTCTTCAGTTAAGTCTTTGCCCGCGTTATGCATTCCCAAGTGGTCTCCATCAAGCCAGAAACTGCTTTGCGAGACATCGTAAACTTTTCCCTTGTATGCTATGTAGGCTGGTTTACCATTTTTTCCGTTATTTTCTTCAAGTTCTTGCAAGGTTACCTTTTTCTGTTCAGTCAAAGAAATCACTTCTTATACACTAAAGTTGGAGAGCTTGCATTTAAAATGTTTACGCTTAATTTCTTATGCTGGGACCATCTGATGATTAGTATACTGTAATCCTGTTGCGGAAGTAGTGATGAGGACGGTTTTGCCGATCAAGTTTTGGGCTATAACGTTTACTTTTGCCATATCACCTTGAAAATTGAAGCTTAACTCGTGAACGTTCGTTTGATTTGCTCCGTTTGCTTGATTAAAATTCACAGAGTAAAACGTCCAAAAAATGACGACTCCTACAATTATCGCTATGGTCACTACGGCTATTAAAATAATGACTGGTACCAGAAACGGGTTTTTCTCCGTCGGCCTTGCTGGCGGAGGTGCAGGGGTAAAAGTGGCGACTGGTGTCCCGCATTTATGGCAGAACCGTGCGTTTTCTTCCAGTTTTGTTCCGCATATTCGGCAGTAAGGCAACTGTGTGAAACCTCAAGCTACGGGTACTGCAACTTGAAAAATTTAAGCCTTTACCAAAATTTTCTCTTACTTTGTAATGTTTTATTTGGTAATAATTAAGCCCTAGCAATTTTAAATAAGGGCGGTACTAAACGGTTTGTTGGAGATACATTTGCCTGAAAAAGTTCTAGTTACATCCGCTTGGCCATACATCAACGTCACGCCCCACTTAGGAAACCTTGTCGGCTCAGTCCTATCCGCCGACGTTACAGCACGATATTACAGGTTACGGGGCGACGACGTGTTGATGGTGAGCGGGTCAGATACGCATGGCACACCCATCGAGGTAGAAGCGATAAAGCAAGGCATTACACCCGAAGAGCTAACTGACCGAAACCACGCCCTTGTAGCAGAACTTTTCCGCAAATGGAATGCTTCATTTGACAATTACACCAGCACTGAGAGCCCAGTTCATAAGCAGTTTGTCCAAAAAACATTGCTGGAAATTCAGAAGAACGGTTACATTTTCGAGCAGGATACGCAGATGCTCTACTGTGAGCATGACCAGCGTTTCTTGCCTGACAGGTTTGTGGAAGGCAAATGCCCCTACTGCGGTTGCGAAAAAGCCCGCGGAGACCAATGCGACCGATGCGGCAGGCTCTTGGAGCCAACAATGCTAATCGAGCCGTACTGTGTAATCTGCAAGAATAAGCCAACAGTGAAAACAACACGTCACTGGTACATCGACCTATCCAAACTTGCTAAGCCCTTAACCGAATATCTGCAGAATAACCAGCAGCTTCCTGCCAACGTTAAAAACTTCAGCTTAAACTGGATAAAAGAAGGCTTAAAACCAAGAGCCGTCACCCGCGACGTAGAATGGGGCATCCCCGCACCTTTCAAGGGCGCCGAAGGCAAAACAATCTACGTTTGGGTCGACGCCGTTTTAGGCTACGTTTCAGCAACTATCGAGCAATGCCAACGCATGGGGCAGCCAGAAAAATGGCGGGAATTTTGGTTTAACAAGAAAGCCAAAACCCTCTACTTTGTCGGCAAAGACAACATTCCATTCCACACAATAATTCTGCCAGCTCTGCTGTTGGCTTCTGGCGAAGGTTATAACCTGCCATGGAACGTTTCCGCCACCGAATTCCTCCAGTTCAAAGGCGAGAAAGCCTCAAAAAGCCAACGCGTCGGCATCTGGATAGACGAAGCGCTGGAGATGTTTCCAGTGGATTACTGGCGCTTCTTTTTAATCGCCACAAGACCAGAAAGCAAAGACACCAACTTCACATGGAGCGCTTTCATCGAAAAAATCAACGCTGACCTAAACGACACCTTCGGCAACTTCATCCACCGAACCCTGTCCTTTATCGTTGCAAAATTTGACGGCGAAATTCCAAACCCAACTAAACTAGACAACAGCGACGAAGCCGTGTTGCAGGCAATCAAAGCGAAAGTGCAAGTTGCAGCACAGGAAATCGAGAGCTCATGGCTTCAGTCTGCCGTCAACACGCTAATTGCAATAAGCCGCATTGGAAACCAGTACCTCAACGATAAGGAACCATGGAACCTGATGAAAACTGACAAGGAAAAAGCAGCAACCATATTCTACGTTGCCGCCCAAATAGTGAAAGCTATAACGGTGGTTTCAGCGCCTTTCATGCCTGATACGGTGGAACAGCTTTGGCAAACACTTAACCTCTCAGGAAGCGTCAACGAAAGCAGCTGGAACGACGCATTAAAACCGCTTGAGGCTGGACATAAAATTGCTAAACCAAAACCACTATTCCACAAAATCGAAACTGACGAGGCAAAACTAGATGAACAGTTGGCTCAAATTAGAGCGAAACTGGCAAGCCAACCCAAATAAAAATGGGGCTAATTAATGCAAATTAACGCCGACCTTCACGTGCACTCAAACTACTCCAAGGATTCATTAATAACTCCAAAAGAACTCGTTTACTATGCAAAAAAACGTGGTTTGACCGCTGTTGCTGTTACAGATCACAACCAGATTGAAGGCAGCTGCAAAATAGCTAAAGAAGCAGACTTTCTTGTTATTCCAGGCATGGAGGTTTCAAGCGCAGACGGCCACATAGTTGCCCTTAACATTCAAGATTTAATTCCAAGAGGCTTAAGCGCAAGGGAAACAGTTGACCGAATCCATAAGGCGGGCGGGATAGCTATTGCAGTTCATCCCTACGCTTGGTTCAAAGGCAGCTTAAATAGCCATGTTACAGATGCGCAATTTGACGCTGTGGAAACCCTCAATGCTTCGGCGTTTCCGTTTAGCCACTGCAAGAAAAAGGCAGGAGAAATAGCGCAAAAGCTGAATCTTCCATGCGTAGGCGGAACCGACGCGCATTACGGTCCAACAATCGGTTACGGCTACACAGTTATTGACTCTGAACCCAACGTTGACGCGATAGCTAAAGCAATTGCAAACGGGAAATGTCAGCCTTTCGGGCAACCGGTACCGTTAACGTTGAATTTAGAACGGCAGTACAAACTGATAAAAAGAAGAATCTTTGGCGCTTGATGCGATTCCAAAATCAGTTTGGCATCAAAGGCTTATTTGAGAAGATTACCCGTTCAAAGAGCTTCTCTTTTTGCTACGAGAACTACTAAGCAAAAAGTCTACCCTATTTCCTCAGCTTTAAACTTTCACAGCTATAAAATCAACTAGAATCTTAGGGGAAAACGAATTATTTTCTTGCCTTGCACAAAATAGAAATCCCAAACAAATAATTTAACTTTGATTCTGCTAAAAGCATTCTTTCAAGAAGCTTTGATAGAACGGTTATATTTGAAACTCTTTCATGCGGATAATCTTTTTTAGAAATTTTCGTTAGAATAGTAATTGGCATCGCTAACAAATTCCAGTGTCTCAGATATTCAATTTTAAAGCCTGAATCTTTCAGTTTATTTTTAAGCTCATTATTGGAGTAACGTCGTTTATGCCCCAAAGCGACGTCATGTTTTCCAAATAAAAATTGGTAAGAAGGCACGTTCAATACGATGCAACCGTTTGGTTTTAGCATAGCGTGAACTTTTCTCATGGCTGACTTGTCATCTTCGATGTGCTCAAGTACGTCGCCGAGAATTATACAATCAAATTTATCGTCACTTTTCCAATCATTTATATCTGATACGAATGCCATGATTCCTTTCTTTTTTGTGATTTCAACAGCTTTCCAATCACTGTCGATTGCCACTACGCTGTAGCCTTTCTCTAACAGTGCTTTAGATAGGCGTCCTGAACCGCAGCCAACATCCAAAACGTTTTTGCCTTCAACCAAATCCAAGATAAGCTTTAGTTTTACTTTGCTCCAAAAATCGCGTTTTTCAATTCTCTCTAAGTCTTCTGCGTGACTATGTAAGTTTTCACCCATAATTTGAGAACCCCTTTCCCCATCTTTAACGTGTCCTTAAAGAGGTTAAGCTTTGAATCTGGCTTATAACTCCACGTTACTGGTATCTCTTTTATTCTGTAACCCATTCTTTTACATTTGAATAAAAGTTCTGCGTCAAACTCGAAGCCATTGCTCTCGACGGTATCGAGGACGTTTTCCAAGACCTCCTTTTTGAAGGCTTTACAGCCGCATTGCGTATCTTTCACGTTAAGGTCGAATAGAGCATTGAATATTCGAGAGAAAGCTTTACCAGCGAATACTCGGGCAAGCGGAGGATAAACCAAAATTTTTGTTCCTTCAACCTCTCTTGAAGCAACTGCAACATCAACCTCCCGCAACCATGAAATTACTTTCTCAACATCTGAGATGGGCACAGGAAGGTCTGAGTCAAGCATCACCACAATTTCACCCTGCGAATTCTTTACGCCTTTTTTGAAAGCTCCCCCCTTTCCCAGCCTTCTGTTTGAAGTTATTAGCTTAATGACTGCTGAATTCTTAGAAAATTCAGTTACTATGTCATCTGTTTTATCAATGCTTTCAGACACAATTAAAATTTCACACGTCCCATTGAATCGGTCAACCAAGCTTTCCAAAGTGTATTTAATTCTTTTTTCCTCATTATAGGCAGGAATTACAATTGACAGCTTCATGTTTAGGGCACTTGCCGACTTTTTTAAGGCGCTTGGTTTCATAACATCTTGAGTTGCTACCATAAGACTCTTTTGGGTAAAACCCCCAATGTCACTTTTGTAACAAGCCCTTGTGGAATAAGAAGTTATTGTAAACTGTTTTCTATGATTTTCCTCTATGCATCAGTTATGCCCTGTTTGATTCTGAGAAAAAGATTTTGGTCTTTTTTTTCAGATTTCGATTTTTTTGTTTTGCTTGCTGGCGACGGCTAAGCCACTGCATCAAATTAAAGTTAAGCTTTAAATATTTTAGCAACTAATCTTATTTTGGTGTAGTTTTAACGCAATTAAATGTTAATTTACTCCGCTTTGGGAACATCGCCGCTTTCATTATAACACTTGCAATAAATGGCTTAGCAAACACTACAGTGCTTAATGGCAGAACAACCGGCCAAGTTTCAGATTTATACCCAACCTTGGTTACACCTGCAGGCTACGTTTTCGCCATTTGGGGCGTAATCTACATTCTACTGTTAGCATTCGTTACTTACCAAGCCTTGCCGAGCAAAAAAGACAAGCCGTTCCAAAAACAAATCGGTGCTCTTTTCATTTTAAGCAGCCTACTCAACTGTGTCTGGCTTTTTCTCTGGCAATACAACTTCATCACCGAGTCAGTAATTGTAATGTTCGCGCTTCTGGCAACATTAATTGCCATTTACTTGCGCCTGAACATTGGAAAAACAAAGATCCCATTGAAAGAGAAATTATTGATACATCTGCCGTTCAGCGTTTATCTCGGCTGGATAACCATAGCAGCCATCGCCAATGTTGCATCAGCACTGGTTTTTATAAATTGGAATGGTTTTGGCTTAAGCCCTGAAACATGGGCAGTAACCGCGTTAATGGTTGCTTTGGTAATAACTCTGGCTGTTATAGTTACGCGAAGAGACATAGCCTACAGCCTAGTGATTGTTTGGGCTCTCGGGGGTATCGCAGTAAAACAAAACGCCAGCCAAAACATCGTTACAACCGTTGAAATAGCTATCGCCGTTATCCTGATTGCCTTAGCACTTACAATAGCAATAGCAATCTACAGATTAAGATATAGAAAAAAAGCTGTTTGAATTAACGAAAAAACACATGTGATTTAGAAATTTCGCTTGGATTTCAACGATTTCTTAACCATTCTAGGGTGCATTCTCTTCACTTTTTTTAGCAAATGCAAGTGTCGATGTTTCAAGAATAATTTCAGGATGATGCAAATTTCAAAGTAACACCAGGTGTCTTTAATAAAAAGTTAATACCTAAAGAATAACGAAGAAAAATGGCTTACTTGCGAGAAGAAAAAGAAAACCTCGAAGTCTCACATCCACTTAACGCTGTCTGGGATGCTATTCCAAAAGCAATTGCTAAACTTGAATGGACAATACAAGAAACCAACGAAGAGACACATCATCTTAAAGTTAAAACTAAAGGCGCCTTCTTGTCCTATCCCTCAAAACTCGTGATAGATTTATCAAAGGTGGATGAAAAGACGACACGGATGTCCATTGCAGCAGAGACTCCTGTGACCACGATTACGTCAGTGGCAGATTATGGCAGGACAAGAGAACGCATCGAAGTGTTTGTAACAACACTTGCCAAGTTAATGAGCGGCTGATGGCGTTTTTTATTCAAGTATTTGCGACCGCTTAAATGCATACCAAGCCACTGCCAGAAAGCCAGCGGTGTATGCGCAGCCTACGACAAGAGATGTTGTTGCTATCGAGCCTGTTGATTCAGTGTAGAGTAAGGCGCCGTTTGGCAGTGCCGTTTCGTTTACTGTTATAGCTGTCAGGTTTGTTTTGTAGAAGGAAACGTTTGCTGAAGGATAAAGCGCGTAATTGACTAGGTTCGTGCCTATGTTGTCTGTGCCAGCGTTTATCGAAGTAGCGTTTTGGCCAACAATTAGTGTTCCAGTGGCTCCTGTGCCAGGCAGATAATTAAGTGACTGCGAAGGCCCAGAGTAGACCGTAACGATTGGTCCTGCTATGAGGAGCGCAAGGAACAAGCCTATTGCCACTATAATTGTGACGATTGTGTTCTTTGATATAGAGCCCACTGCAAACAGCAGTCCCACCCAAATGAAAGTGCTAAGTAGGCTTCCTACTACGATCATCGGCATATATTGAAGATTGTTCTGCGGTCCGTAAACAGCCACTGACGCAATTGTGATGTAGCCATACAGCACAACGTATGAAATGAGCAGAAGTATGAATGCTCCAAATAGTTTGCCTAGGAAAATCATTGTCCGCGATACAGGCTTGCTCACCAGAGGCACAATGGTTCCGCTTTCGAACTCGCTTGAAAAGCTGTTCATGGCGGTTCCGATAGCTAAAAGCAAAAACACGAAGGCATTGCCGCCAAACGTCATTGCATAATCGGGGTTTTTAGTTATCGAGACACCTGATGTTCTGCTACCGATAACTGGCACCAACAAAACCAAGGTGGCGATGACAAATACGGCTAAGATTATACCGATGAACTTTTTCTTTCTTATATTCCAAAGCATTTCGTATCTAACGATTGCCCAGAAACGGCTAAACCAGCTTGGCCGCGGCCTACCTGGGTTTTTCATGGTGGTCACTGCGCTTTTCCTCCTTGGTCTTTAGTGACAAGTTGAATGAATATGTCTTCTAAGTTAGCGTTTTTCTGGCTCATACCCACAATCACTCCGCCAGCGCCAGTTACAGCTTGAGAAACCTCCGCCCTAATATCACTGTAAGTATTTACCTGAACCATAAGCGTGCTGCCTGTTCTCCATGTGCCTGAAACATACGGCAATTTCTTGACGGCAGCAATAACAGGGGCTGAAAGGTCAACCAATTCAATATGTATCATTGCTGGCCCAAGTTGATGCGAAATGTTCTCCAACCTATCAGAAGCCACTATTGACCCTGTATTGACGATGGTGACATAGTCGCAAAGTTGCTCAACTTCAAAAAGCAAATGCGAGGATAGGAAAACAGTCATGCCTTCCTTCGAAATAGTTTTAATTAGCTCCCGAACTTCCACCATGCCAACAGGGTCTAAACCAATGCTTGGCTCGTCTAAAACCACAAGTTCAGGGTTACTCAGCAATGCCTGAGCGATGCCAATGCGTTGCTGCATCCCCTTGCTGTATTTTCCGATAAGGTCAGTCTCTCTCCCTTTTAAGCCAACTAACTCGATTAGCTTGGGAATTTGCACCGCCCTTTCCTGCTGCGACATCCCATACATGCGACCGTAAATGTCAAGAAGCTCGGCACCTTTGAGGTGCTTGGGGAACTTGGGCAGTTCAGACATATAACCGATGTTTAACCGTGAATCCGCGTCGTCCACATGGACCTCTTGCCCCAGCACCTTAACTGAACCCGAAGTCGGCCTAAGTAAGCCTACTATTATCTTTATGGTGGTTGTTTTTCCAGCGCCGTTTGGACCAAGAAAACCGTGGATTGTGTTTTTTTGGACTTTTAGGTTTAGCTTGTTTACTGCTGTTAAGGAACCGAAGCATTTAGTTAGGTCGGTGGTTTCTATAGCGTAATCCATAGGGAAACGCGTCCTTTTTAATGTTTTAGCAGCATTTGGATATAAGCTTTGACTTGCCTGTTTTTCGTGGGTATCTAAGGTTTGGCGTGGACGGCTATGTCATGGTACATCAACATAGCCATTACAAAATACAGAACAAACGCTAATATGAAGCCGCCAGCCATACCGTAAGAAATTCCGTTAATGGTAAAATTTGAAGCGACGAAGCGTGCGCCGTTTACGAAAGCGGAAAGGACTGATATGAAACCGGCGATTGATAGGGCTTTGTAAACATTGCTTTTATGGATGATAAGCGCCAAATTTACTGCTCCAACAGCAATTATGCCCATGTCAATGATGAAGTGGCTTGTCAAAAGCAAGTTGCCTCCTGTTATGGCATAAACTATTGCATCCATAAATGAACTGGCATTTGCTGGAAAAGTGGTCATTGGAGTGACAATTAAAAGGTTAAGTGCCATTCCGACAAAAAATTGAGCTGTAAACAATCCGAAAAGCAGCAACAGAGATGTTGATAGGGCTCCACGCTCCATTTTGGCAACCAAAAGATGGTTCACCTATCTTGAAATAGCGTAGAAAGTTATTTGAATTCTTCGGTCTGATTAATCTGTTGCATAGCGGTGTATTGAATGACTAGCAAAAGTAATCTCCCTACTTACAAAGGCAGACGCTTAGGCATAGTTGTTTTAACCTCGGCTCAACTGTTTATTGGAGTCATTCATGTTTTCTTCGGTGCTCTACTTCTTGCCTTTGGGGCATCAATTTTGCAGGCGACAGAAGCCTATGACGTTTACACCTTGGTTTTCGGCTTGCTAGTTTTAGTTTTTGCAGTGTTTATTTGGCAGGGCAAAAAGGCAGGATGGATTGGTACCGTTGCAGTTTCTTTATTCGTTATTGTTGCTGATGCTTTAACGGTTTTGAATTTGCCAAGCATTCCTGGAATACCCAAGTTCGCAGCGTTAACTGAGATAGCGTATAGCCTTTTAGTTGTGCTTTATTTGCTTCAAACGAATATTAGAAAAAAATATTTAAGTTAAATGCGTGCACCTTTGACTGTAGCTACATTGCTACAGCCATAAGCTTTTATACAAAGGATTCAGAGTAAAATTATTTAGGTTGATTTTTTTGGATAAGGTGAACGCGATGAATAGCCAACCTTTGAATAACCGCGGTATCACGTTAACAACGCTGAGAAACCGAAATGTCGATCACGTCGGCATTCGCACATCGGGTGGCATCATCGATGTCGCGGCCGCGTCGAATGCACTCGGCATTGCCCAATTCCCCCTTACGGTTGAAGAGGTTATCGCCGGAAAGGGCAACGTCGACATCCTCCAGGAACTCGCGCGGAGCGCGCCTCCTGAAACGATCCACAGCGAGTCGTCAGTGGAGTATGGGCCGGTCATCTCAAATCCCTCGAAAATTATTTGCGTCGGCCTTAACTACCGCGAGCATATCGCAGAGTCTGGTTCACAAGTTCCCGATTTCCCCGACCTTTTCAATAAGTACAATAATTCACTCAACCGGCACAAAGGAACCGTAAACGTCTCGGGATTGCCGGCGGTGCAGTTCGATTACGAGTCAGAGCTTGTTATTATTATGGGGAAGACCGCACGAAACGTGCCCGAATCTGACGCGCTTACCTATGTCTACGGCTACGCGGCTGGCAATGACTTCTCGGCAAGGGATCTGCAAATGCGCGTCTCGCAGTGGATGACGGGCAAGACTCCAGATCAGTTCGCACCACTTGGTCCATGGTTAGTATCCGCCGACCAAATCCCTGACCCGCAAACATTGCAAGTTCAAACGTTCGTGAACGATGAGAAGGCGCCGCGCCAAGACATGAATACGTCTCGGATGATCTTTTCCTGCGCGCGTCTCATTGCGTATGCGTCCTCGTTCATGACGTTGCTGCCGGGTGACATCATCTTCACGGGGACCCCTAGCGGTGTAATTCTCGGAATGCCCGAGGATAGACGCGTTTGGCTCAAAGCTGGCGATCGCGTGCGTACTGTCATCTCGAAGCTCGGAGAGCTTCACTTCACCCTGGTCTAACGTCAGCGCTACAATATGTAGCTTTTAGATTTTTTAAGCCTTCCAGATATTGTTAGCGCTGGCTTCATGCTGTTTGAGGACTCTTCATCCAATCGTGCCCGAAAATTTCAGCTGCCCCGCTTTCGATGCCCTCAACTATTCGTTGCGCTGTGTACTCAGGCTGGTCAGCTCTTTTGAACGCTTCCCGCGCTTCTGGCGATTCTTCTTCTTGCCTTTGCAGTGAGGCATCTTTGATTGTGTTTTTTTCAAAGTCGGTAAGCGTAATGTAGGGGTAAACAACGCTGACAACTATTTTGTCTTTTGCAAGCTCTATTCTTGCAGTTAAGCTGATGTGAGCTAATGCCCGTTTTAATCCTGAATATGGACCGTTATCAGGCAAGTACATCAACGCTGTTCCTGAACTTACGTTAACGATTGTTCCTCCACCTTGCCGTCGCATAAGCGGAATGACTTCTTTCATGGCAGCCACTGGACCGACAACATCTAAATCAAAAAGGTAATGGAAAATTTCAAAGTCCGTCTTCTCGACTGGCACATCGTATCCTCGACCAGCATTATTAACGAGAATATCTATCCTTCCAAAGTGCTCATATGCCTGCTTAACAATGTTCTTAACATCTTCAACCTCAGAAATATCTGCAGTAATGGCAATCGCTTCGGGCAGTTCCTCCGCAAGTTTATCTAGTTTGTCTTTTGAGCGGGCGACTAAAGCCAGCTTGGCGCCTTTGCTTGAAAGAAGTTTCGCTGTTGCTAGTCCGATACCTGAGGATGCTCCAGTTACAATGGCAACTTTACCTTTGATGTCCATCTAATCCCTTCAAAACTGCGAATCGCTCGTCGTCTTGATTTTATTGCTTCTATTAACAGGGTTCATAGCCATAAAACTTCGCCACAGTACAGGAGATTAGCGGTTTATAAAAACAATTCTGCGGCATAAAAGGTCACAAAAGATTCTTTGAGAAGCCAATAGTCAAAGGAACCCTCTTTTTTGACACTTAAATTACTAAGCAAAAGATACCCCTAACTACACTTTAGGAGTAATTCTCATAGCAATAGTGCGTCTATCTACTACCTACTTTTTTGCTAGTTAAACTAGGTCAAAAAAGTAGTCCCCTCCCTCATTGATAACTGTAGAAAACCTGTAAGTTACAAGAACCAACTCTACAAGTAATCTTGGCGGCCTAATTACATGACTTTTTCTTGAAGGGTGTTCAAATAGGCTGTCAAGCTTTCAATACATTGGATTTCTCGACCAACCAGCGCCTGCAGCTCATGCCAAAACTTAATATTTACTTTAATTTTTGCCCGTTCCAAAGTCTCTCGTACGCATTTGGTGCCTTCTCTGCCTCGTCTGTCAAAATCTAAGAGAAGAATAACTTCGCGGGCACCAAGCTTTTCTATTTCTGCTGTTGCTTCAAGATAGGATTTACCTCCAGTTTTCACTGTCAAGATTGTGCCGTTAACGCCTAACATTCTAAGGGCTTGGGCATCTTTTTTGCCCTCAACAACTATCAGCTTTTCCTTTGCCGATTCTTCTGTTAATTTGGTTATGACGCGCTGAATTTTCTCCTCTTTCTCTTTAAGATGTGTTGACAAACATTTTACCTTGTTATATTAGCTTGCCGCACAGTTTCCAAACAGCCTTTAGCTTCATTGTTATTTGCAAAGTAGCGTCTAACAGGCTCCAGTATGTCTGCAAGTTCAGTTGCAACGCCGTTTTTTAGGTCTTGAGGATGCAGTTTGCCCTCTGCATAGGTCGATTCAAGCTCTTGGAAACTTTGGAAATGTATGGTTCCTCCGAATTTTGCTGGGCGCTCGATTGCGAAGACTGGTTTTTCTCGGAAAATTATGTATTTGCAGATATCCATTATTGGGTTGAATTTGACGGTTTTTTCTGGGCAGAAAGCTTTCGCCATTTTCTGCTTTATCTCGTCTGGGCTGTCGTAGATGAATATGCATGTTTGAGGCTTGCTCTTAGACATCTTGGCTGAAGCTACGGCTTCTTTTCCCTGTCCCTCTAGAATCGGCCAAATTTTAGGCTTCTCTAAACCTTGCAGTAAATGGTGGTGAACGCAGACGGGTTTCCAGCAGCCGATTTTTTCTCCTATTTCTCGAGCAACCACGTTTGCTTTTCGCTGGTCCATGCCTAACTGGCAAATTTTTACTTTCATGTGAAAAATGTCCGCAACTTGCATGGGGGTATATAGGTAGTCTGAAACGTAGTGGGCTTCAGTTTCTTTTCTTCCCGCAATCTCTAAGGTTCTGGTTGTTCTGGCAATGGTTAAATTTTTTGCGATTATGACTGTTTTAGCCCAATAATCAATGTCTCTGTAGAGCTCATCAGAATAAATGAACTCGACTTTGTCTCCGGGCACACCGAGGGCAAGCCATGAATGCCTAAAAAGGTCAGCGGCTTTACGGATAAGAGTTAAATCGCCACCTAACTTGTTGTTTAACCATGCGTGCCACGTTGACAAATACGCTTTAAAGTGCACACCTGCTTCTGCGAAGTCTTTCATTTTGTAAGCGCAAATAACGCCTGTTCCCAAATGCGCCAGACCAGAGGGCTCCCAACCGTTATAGGCTATAGGGTGCTCTTCTGTTTCCAAAAGGGTGCGCAAATCTTCCGGCGTTATTACTTCTTCTGTTGGCGGTCTGCAGATAAGCTCAATCTTTTTTTCTAAATCCAAATTATTCCCAGCTTAACTCTTCATAGCCTAATAATGATTAGGAATTTAAGAATGACAATATTTGAAATATTGTAATTTATTCTTAACCCAATCATTTAAAGGTCAACGTCTTTACTATGATAGCTAACTTAATAGTTTTTTCTTGCTTAAGGTCTATGCTCTAATGCTACCACTAACCGTTTAATGTACTTTGCAGAATAGAAAGAAACTTAGAAATGATTATGGAGAATTTGTCCACGCTGGCGTTACAGTCCAATTAGTAGTGCATTCATGATAAATAGCAATGACACATCCCGCTCCCGCTCCACATCACCACTGTATACAGCGCGTTAGCAGCAATCATTCTTGGTTTAACTACTCTCCAAGAAGTTAGTCCTGAATCGCATCTGAGTAGCTTTTAATAGATAGAATAATGCCATATTATACAAATAGAGTGAAAGACTTGCCGAGCGTTGTAAAAGTTGACATGGGGGATTTGGACGGCGAGAAAGAGAACCTCGCGAATTTCTTGCGTAGCCAATTAAGATTAAATTCATCAATAACTCCCGAAGGCTTGGAACTAAATATGGAAGATATTTCGACTTACGCATTGGCAAGAAGGGTAAACAAGTTTGTTTATCGCAAGAATCTAAACAGCACGCATTGGGTTACTGTAGAAAATAACGTGGTCAAAATCAACAGGTTCAAGAACCAAAAGAAAGCTAAGAAAAACAAGCACCCAACTACCCCATCAATAATCAAACATGGGTGGTAACGAAAAGGACAGCTAAATGTTTCCTAAATTTTTAGAAAGGATCGTTAAGTTCCAGATACGGCTTTAAAGGGTTAGCCATGCCAGCTGATGTGGATGCGCACGTTTCCCCTTAGGCGGCTTTAAGTTTTAGCTGACGACTTTTCTGAATTGGTACAGTGTAGCGCTCATGGTAACGAGAGCAACTAGTCCGATTACGCCCCAAGCAGGCAGTATCGTGCTCCAAATATAACCGTTGATCATCAGCGCTCGGGTGGCGGTAACGCAGTAGCTTACAGGGTTAAACATTGACACATCTTTCACCCATGTGGGCAGGAAACTAATCGGGAACAACGCCGGACTCAAGAACAGCAGCGGGAAGGTGATGACTCCGCCTATCGCGAAAACCGTCTCGGAACTTCTCGTCTTCATGCCTATCGCTAAAGAAATTCCTGACCACGCAAGCCCAAAGAACGCAAGCGTGAAGAAAATAAGCAAAATTCCGATGACTCCGGTGGTGACGTGGGCACCTAAAGCGTATGCTAACACAAGAATTATAGCTGTCTGGATAACCACCCTAAAAGCATCACTGCTTAACCTGCCCAGCAGAATCGCAGGACGACTCAAGGGTGTCACGAGCATTTTCTGCAAAAACCCCGAGTCAATGTCAGCCACTATTGAGTTTCCTGACTGCAGTGCGCTTCCAAACGCGTTTTGCATCACAATTCCCGCGGCTGCAAACTCTAGATAACTTACTCCGGTGGGTAGTATTCCTGGAAAATTGGAAAGCCTCGATAGCAACTGTGTGAATAGTACGAGGAATAAAATGGGTTGAAAGAGGGAAAAGAAAAGCAGGATAGGGGTTCGAACAAGTTTTTGGAGGTACCTTATAAATATGTAGCGGGTATCAGAAAGCAGGGTCATTTTTGTTTATCTCCTTCCACCAAACCTTCCACCCATGGTGCTTGGCGCCTTGACGAAGTCTTCGGCTCTTATTCTTCTGCCCGTGTGCTTCATGAAGACGTCATCCAGCGAAGGCGAGGAAAACGTTACTGACGCAATCCGAATGTCGCTACTGTCTAATGCTCTCACGATATCTGCTATTAGGAGACCGGCGTTTTTGGCGTAAACTGTGAGGCATTCTTCTGAATCTATTATTTCGGTGACGCCTGTCATGGTTTTGATGAGGTCTTTTGCATTAGGGCTGTCTTTTTGGCAGCTCTCTAGTGAGATTCTAATGGAGTCTGCTCCAATTTCACGTTTTAGCTCAATGGGTGAGCCGCTTGCAACTATTTTTCCAGAATCGATTATTGAAAGTCGTTTGCATAGTTTGTCGGCTTCTTCTAGGTACTGGGTTGTTAAGAAAATTGTTATGCCCTCTTCTTTGTTTAGTTTTTCCAGATAAGTCCAAATGGCTGCCCGCGATTGAGGGTCCAAACCAGTTGTTGGTTCGTCTAGAAACAGGATTTTGGGTTTGTGGACAAGGGCGGTGGCGAGGTCAAGGCGTTTTTTCATGCCGCCGGAGTAGTTTCTGCCGCGTCTGTCGGCGGCTTCTTCAAGTCCCACAAGATTCAAGAGTTCGTTAACTCGTTTTTTGATTTCATCTCCGTTCATCTGGTGGAAATGTCCTTGAAGCGCTATATTTTCCCTGCCTGTCAGGTCGCCGTCGACGGTTGTTTCTTGGCTTTGAACCCCGATGATCTTGCGGATATCGGCTGCTTGCTTCTCAAGGTCGTAACCTGCAACAGTAACGGTGCCAGATGTTTTTCTGAGGAGTGTTGTTAAAATCTTGATTGTTGTGCTTTTTCCTGCGCCGTTTGGTCCTAGAAAACCGAAGAATTCTCCTTCCTGCACGCTGAAGGAAATGTCATCAACGGCTTTTGTGCCGTCAGAATAAACTTCAACAAGATTCTCTACTTTAATAATGTCTGACATAACTTGTTCATAACTAGTTCTTTAAGATTAAAAATAAAAAGCTTCTGATTGACATTAAGCAAATACAGCAAGAAAGCGCGAAAATGCCAGTTTAATTTGCTGAGGCTGTTGAATTACCATATGCGCAGCAAACCAAACTTACATCCTGTAAGTACTTATTCTTGGTTCTCGGATAGCAAATCATGCTGGAGACGTTTGTTTGACTGGTGTGCGGAACAATGCCTTCTGGGAAAGCCGCGTTTAAGGGAGATTAACAGATTAAGTTCATGGAATGTTGGGCGGATAATTACGCCAGTTATCGGGAGATTGGTACCGTACTATCGGAGTATTATCAAGGTCTTTTTCTATTGGTTTAGCAAGCTCTTTTAATGTACCTAGAAGTTCTATGTGATGATTTTCGTCGCTTATTATGCTTTCAAAAATACTTTTTACATTATCCAAATTTATGTTGTAGCGTTCATTAATTTCTTTGGTTAGGTGTTGCAGGGTTTGCATTTGCACAAGAATGTAGTATTCTTCACCAAGGTCGCTTTCCAAAGCTATGAGTTTTTCATATAAATCTGCTATGAATAGTTCGTCCTCTTTTTTTGTTTTTACCTCATTAAGATAATTGTCTACAGTTAACCATATTTGTCCAAGGTTCTTTGCGCAGTCTTTGGTTTTTACCTTTGACATTGCTATGCTGTCACCTATGCCTTTGAGGAGTGTTGAGTGTTTTGAACTATCTTGAGTTATGCTTAAGAAGAGAGATTTTGCGAGAGGATTTTCAGTTTTCTCAGAAAGACTTCTGTACAAAAGAGCCGTGTTATATTCTAGCATGCTCAAGCAACTTATGTAGCTAGCCATTGTTTTGGAATCATTCATTTTTGACATTGTATCCTGCCCAAATTCAAGGTTTGTTAACGTTTTATAAAGAACTTATGAATTTAAGCTCAATGAACAGTTATGATTAATATTTTAGCTTCATAATTTGTACGTATTTAGCTCTTCTCGGCCCTTCTGCTTTACATGTTGGATTGAGCTAATGTATAATCAAGGCAAATCACCTTTAGAGTGCCCCCTATGTGCAGTGAAAAAATGAATTAGCAATTTGGTCGAAATAACCAAAAAGAGCTGAGGTGAGGTATTTTGGGTCAAAGTGGCGATGTCGCCCACAACTAATTCTCTTTTTTATCATTTCTCAAATTATTTGGTTCAAATGTAAATTGCGTGCATCGCGCAGAAGCAGAGCCATTTGTCTATAAACGTCTTGGGAAAGATTATCATATTTCTCCTTGAAGCGATTCAAGTTTGTCAAGTCGCTAAGCATCCAATAGTAATCGTAGTGATCTCAGTTTTTATGCAGTAATTTAAATGGGGCTTGATTCGCCAGCCTTAGAGGAATCATAAAGTCTTTTGCAATAATTCTCAAGTAACCTGGAGTGCTACTGAGGTCTTCATTTCCAAGATAAGCCCAGAGGTATGGCTGTCCATAGAAGAAGCTTTTTGCTGTGTAAAGACCCTGCCTTCTTCGGTTATATGTAAAGTTACCATAGTCGATGGCACATGTTGTCATAATTTGACCTGCGGGCAATTCGTTGCCATTTATTAATTCTTGATTAATTTCCGCAACAGCTGTAAGAACTATTTCCAAATCATCAATTTTCTGATCTGTCAAGGTTTGGTTAAGATTTGCGGCATTCTGGTTGTTAACGATAAGCTTGAAGGATTAGGCTTCTCTCAAGCGGAGATTGTGAAGGAATTAAGCCAGAAAAATACATGCTCTAAACGCACTATATACAATGATTTTGAAGCTCGCGCAACTTGGCAGCCTATTCTGCAGAGCGATGTTAAGCCCAGTGAGGTTTTGCTGAAAGTAATTAATCGCTATGAGCAGATTTATCGCCAAGCGAGCATCCGGCTGCTTACGTTTGAAAATGAGTTGGCTCAGCTCGGCGCCTTGAACACTATGTTGAAGGCTAATTCTTTATTGTTTGAGTCTGCTGTTTTGCCTGAGGCTCTTGGACGCTTGAGATTTAGAGGATAAAGCGAAACGTGGCAGCTATTACAGAAAAGCTAAATAAAGACGTGAACATGAACTTATCGCCACTGGTCGCTAGACCAGAAGATTTCATGTATGAGCGGTCGTAGTCTAGTTTGGTCTAGGACATCAGCCTGCCACGCTGACGACCCGGGTTCAAATCTCGGCGACCGCACCATTAATTCCCTTAAAGCAGCTTGATTCGGGCTTTGTTGACCGTTACAGAATTCCGTAACGTCATTACAGTTTTCCGTAAAGCCAAAGCCGCATTTTGGAGCAGCTCCATTAAAACTTTTGAAAGAAGTGTTTACCAACAGATTAAACTTACAGGAAAACTACAAAGAAAAAGCCCTGAGAAACTTCTGCCCAAAAATTTTAAGGATCACTATTCTGACGCTGCTATTTTCTGAATCCTTCGAAACAAGGGTAATGAGAAACTTTATGCGGGATTCGATGAATACGCTTCATTATCTCTGGAAGAAATCGAACGGGTTCCTTCCGTTTTTTTGCCATCTTCTTTATTCCCCCTGCGTCAAAGAATTTAACCGTTTATAAAGGTTGAATTTGACACTGCAAACGACCAAAAAAGTTTTCTAGAAAACGTTTACGGACAATTCATAACCCTTTTAAATAATATTTATGCATATGCAAACGGGGCACATGTAGACATGCAGAAGGTCAGGATCATATTGGTTTTAGTCAGCGTCCTCACATTATTGACGCCGTTTGCAGTTGTCGGAATAACTTACCGAAACAACCTCGTCCAGATGGTTGTCCCTCCACAGATAAAACAGATAATTGGATCGTTCGGTTCAAGCAATAGCGGTTCAGGAAACGACAACTTCATCTCAAGCAACATAGCAGTCTCCAGCGCTTCGCCCACAAACACTTTTGCCATCCAACTCACGAATCCGTTTAATTTCAGTGTGACATTGTACTCTTTGAACGCCACCGTCACGACCGGCAGCAACAACAATAACAATAATAATAACAACAATAACAACAACAACTCAAATAACTACAATAATAACAATAACAACAATAATAACAACAACAACGCCCCAACTGCGGCGACACCAAGCCCAGAAAATAACAACAATAACAACAATAACAACAATAACAACAATAACAACAATAACAATAACAATTCAGGAAACAACAATACCCCGTTGGGGACCATTGTATTCGTCGGCTCTGTCAACATGGGTGCCGCGCAGACGGTTACCGTAAACCTCGTCTTTACTTGGGCGCCGAGCGCTGAAAGCGCCTTCCAAACTCAAAACCCCGCAGCCACAAGTATAAACGTCAACTTGGCAGATCTGACTGTTAATATAAGCGGCATTACGGTACAGATGACTCAATCTACCTCGGCAACAATGGAGATTGCACCTTAAATTGAACAGGTGAATATGAATGGAACGCAAAATCAACTTGCTTGGAATCGCGGGTGGCATCGCCGCCCTTATTTTGGCAGCAGTTTCTTTATTCGTACCCTGGTGGCAACTCAGCATCGCCAAGGGACTTGTCAAAATCAACGTTTCTCCTTTAAACATCAACGTCAGCTTACCCGGCTACAGCGCCATCACGGTGCCATTGATATGGGCCATAACCATGGCTTGCGCTCTCTCGCTGATCGCAAGCGGCATAATCATGCTAATCTACGCGGCATCCCCTCTAAAATCCTACGCCAAGCGCCTCTTAGGATTCGCATACAAAACACCTCTAGTGCTGGTAGTGGTTTTCACAGTTTTAGTGTTCGCCCTAACTTTTGTGGCGCAAAAAGCAGTCGGCCTCAATATGCCCCTAATGGGTTCAGCCAACCTTCAAGTACCCCAATCGTTAACATCAAACGTGATCATCAGCGTAGCCGTTTCTGCGACTTTCCTGTGGGCGTACTGGTTCGCAGTAGTCACCGCGGGACTTTGCGTAGCCGCCAGAATCTACCACCGAAAAATCTCCCCGCCACTCCAAAAACAAATAAATTTACCTTCACCTTCCGCAACGCAGCCATCCCCTCCATCTGCTCAGCCCGCTCAGTCTGAAACGCCATCCGCTCCAGCCGCATTATCCGGCAATTAAGTTTACGTTCTGCCCCACTTGCGGAGATTATAGAGCTCTTGATGAAGAACGCAACGACTTATTAAGAGCAATCCTAAAGGAATTGAAAATTCAAAACGACAAGTTAGACAAGGTAATAGACAATACGAAAGAGACAGCCGAGAACATTAGGCGTTTTGTCTAACTTCTCTTTTTTTAACCTGTTTTTTGAGCCGTTTTTGGCATACCTATCGTTTCATTTTATATTTTTGTTCTAAAGATATACCGAGCTCTTTTTCATTTTATATTTTTGTTCTAAAGATTCAACGAGTTCTTTTTCTAACTCGATGTCTTTCTTTGACAATTCATCAAACTTTTTTTGTACCGATGCTTTTCCTGAATTAGGAGACCGTTTCTTCATTTCAGCACGAATGGCTTCCAAGTCTTTTTTTATTTCTTCTGGTTCTCTCATTCTTGGTCAAGTATAATACCCATTAATCGCTTATTACCTTTTTTGAGCAACTAGTGCGCGGCGCGTGCAAAAAATATTGAAATATCCAAGAGATAGGACAGAAATCGCTTAGAGAAAGGGAAGTTCTTGCTTTTCCAATTCCTCGACGGAAATTGATATAATTACATCGCCTTTCTCAGTTCTTCGTTGTCCTGTGGCCCAAGCCCGTCCCGGCCGTACCGCTCTCCATTGAAGCCCAAGAATATCAATTGGAAAAGCCATAAAAACAGTAACCCCTGTAGCAAACTCAAGCTGCTTAAGTTTCTCAATTTCTTCCAAGAAGATATCGATCTCTCGCTTGTAGTATTTTAGTGGCCAGAGCTTTACCTCAATAAAATAGGGCTTATCCGAAAAAACTAAAAAATCAGGTCTTTTAGCTTTCATTTCTCTAAGCACTTTGGAAAAATCGCTAGGGGTTTGGCTAAATCGGATATAGGCAATTTTCTTATCATCAAGTACCTCAGCGAACCTCTTCTCTGCAGCTGAGTCGATATGAACCTCCTTATGAAGTTCGCCATTAAAGAGAGGAGCTGCAGTCAAAATATCGGTCAATGCCTTTGTTTGATCTTCAGATAACTTAAATGTTGCAGGATTTGAGAGAAAATAAAGTTGAGATGCTTTCGCTTCATGCAATTCGTTCCATTCAACTCGAACCTGAGCCGGGTACCCTGAAGGTATACTGTTTGTCCAAGCATCAGGCTCAATATTATAATCGCCAGGGCAAAGCCTAATTTTTCTTAAATATTCTTTGTCCTTTTTTTTAAAAAAAAATTGTTTATATTTGCTCTTGGTTTTTCTTTCTGTTTAGTGCACGTTTCTTTTTGCTTGCTTATATCAACCTTGAATAGTGCTTTTCTGCGATGGTTTATTAGGCGTAAACAGTAGATTCTGCAATTCTCGTATGTTGAAAAAGCATCATTTCATGTTGAAAGTGCGCGCATTAATTCTATGATGAACTATGTTGAATCATATTTGGGGCATATTAGAAGCATATAGTAGACCCGGGGGTAGGTTGTACACACACAAATACCCTAAAACAAAAGCCAAGAACTAAAAACATACAAAATATTAATTTTATAGAACCTGATCACGCCCCCATCAAACTCCATTTTAAACTGTATAAACGGGAAGACTTAAACTTCCATGCAAGTTTGATGTAAAGGCTCAACTTTTACTTAACGATTACCTGTCAAAAGTATTATGAATATTTTTTTGTATTAAAATCAGCAGATCAGTTAGGACTTTTTTTTGTCGAATAACTACAATACAATCGCTTGAGTTATGCAGGTTTATAATAATATTGTAAGGTATCTACGTTAATTTGTTTCTGAACAATCTTGCCATGGAAATGTGTTAAAAATGATGCATTTTGTAGAGCGTTTGTCTGCCATTTTTCACTTGAGCTTGAGAGTAATTCTCATAAGCTTAAGCAATATTACAATACAATTTGCGAGGCAGCGTAATGAGAAGGCGCGAGGCAGCCCGGCTTTTGAGCGAAATATGTAAGTGTGTACCAGACGCTTTCATAAGTAGTATATCGCTAACGCCAAGCAACCGTTCCAAAGAAGAATTTGATCTTCGAATAAACGTCTCTCTCGATGTCAAAAGTCTCATGAACGTGCAATCTATTGTAAATAAACGTGGAATGATTTTAAAAGAAGACCAATGGTCTCTGCTGATTTATGGCTCTCAAACAAAACCAACTGGAATGGCAATCATCGCATAAAAATTAAAGTTCCCAACAAAGGCTTGAGGGAACAGCGGGGGTACACTCCAAAAAGCAGTGAAGCTCTGGTTAAATCACCCGAATTAATTAGCAGATTTTAGAGTCTAGAGAATTAAAAAGGATACGGACTAGGAGCACACGGTAACAGTGTTTTTGGTAATTTGAAAATGTCACCGTTTTGCTGCCGCTTACACTTCTCGGTTCATTTTAAACCATGCTTTTTTCGTCAAACGCTATGTGTTATCGTTAAAATTCAAGCGTAAAAGCCTGTGTTTACATTTGCTGTTTTTGCAGCTATACAACAATAAGTTAGGATTGTTAAAGTTGGTTGTTAAAACTTCACTTGTTGAATTGCAATTTTCACAGTATTCAGCCCGGACTTGATTATTTAAAATGTACCCTTTGCTAAGTAGGACGCTCCAAGATTTAATCTTAAAAGAGCCTGGAATCAACAAAAAAACACTCCGATAAAACAATCATTTGGACGCGCGGTAATACTGCCGCCGTTAGGAAATGCACATTGAGCTTCAAATGAATTTGTGATTGCGATACAAAAGCAACAGTTCAAAACAATATGTATGTAGCAATGATTGTATACAATAATTTATTTTTCTCTTATTCCTTAGCTTTTGCAATAGAACCTAAGCCTAAAAATAGCTACTTGAAAGCTAAGCAGTCCAGTTAAGATGAGAAAACTCGTAGGTCACATAAAGGTTGCAGAAAGAACGGAGCAGTTTTGTTTTTAGGTATTTATTTTAGATTCATAGGTTGCTTTCATAAGTTAGTTAAATAGCATTCGCTAATGTGTGTTCCATTGAAATTGGAATCTGGAGGAAAGTGTATGAAACAAATTGCAGAAAAAGATAGGAAAGAACTAGAAGCTAAGCTAGAGAGGGTTTTCCAAGAAAAAATGGGTCAATTGCCGACAGAATTGCGTGAAATATTGCTAGATGACATGGTCACAGCCTTCGAAAACAGGTTAAATGTGTTAAACCGAGCAAGCAGAAAAGCTGATAATTAACTGCATTCATGGACAAAAATGTTGATTAGTAATACATAAAAGATTTATAATAAAAAATGAGTTTAATAAAAAAGAGGAGTAAAAAGTGCGCCGTTCAAAACTAGAAATGTATGTTGACATCCTTTCGGTTCTCGCTCACAGAGGACCGCTAAAACTAACACACGTCATGTATAAAGCAAACGTTAACTGCAGCGTCCTAAAAGAATACCTTGACTTCCTCATAAAACAAGGCCTGGTCGAAGAACGCACAGCAGGAAAACAACGCGTAGTTTACGCCGTAACACAACGAGGCATAACAGTACTGAAATACTTCAAAGAACTAAAACAAGTCCTACCCATAGTAGAGGAAGCACGAAACCAAACAGCAATCCCCTACTAAAACCCACAACTTCCACATTTCCCCTAAAAACAAATTATATTACACATTACCCGTTTTACCATTCCGCACTCCGCTCTCATTAAATATTAATGTTATAGTTTAGTTGTTTCAAATAAGTAGTAAAGTTTCGTAAGACTTAATAAATAGCTTTTGGATTAAACTACCAACTGTATATGTGCAAGACACGTCGGAGGGATTTGTGATTAAGGATGAAGTATTGGCTAGAAAACCGATTACGATACTTGAGAAAATTGAGGAGAGTCTTGAGAGGTTGAATCAGAAGATGGAGGTTATAATTGAGATTCAGAAGAGCGGTAGTGGCGGCCAGAGGTCGGCTATAACGTTGCCTGATGCTTCTTTAGATGTTATGACGCTTCTTTCTATGCCGGATCATCTGCGGAAAACAGCTATGGCGATTTGTAGGTGTTCAAGGGCGACTGCTGAGGAGATTGCTGAGCAGACAAGTCGGGCTAGAGCTGTGGAAAGTGCGTATCTTAATCAGCTGGTGATTATGGGTTACCTTAAGAAGGAGCGTAAGGGAAGAAAAGCCTATTTTTTTGTTGATAGGGAAACGCAGGGTTGAAAATTATGAGCAAAATAATCGCTGTACATTCATATAAAGGCGGAACGGGAAAAACGCTTCTTTCCTTAAACTTAGCAGCTACTTTGGCTAAAAACGGCAAGAAAGTTGCTGTGTTTGATCTTGATTTTCGGGCACCAAGCTTGTTCTCCATTCTGAAAGCTGAAAACGTCGAATGCTGGCTTAACGATTACCTAAACAATACCTGTGACGTCGAAAAAGTTCTTGTAGATTTAAGCAGCAGGATTCCTGGAAACGGCAAGTTTTTCGCTGGCTTAGCAAACCCTGCAACTGAAGCAATCCGAGACATGTCTGGAAAGGATAGAAAATGGGAAATGCGTGCTTTAGGAAGGCTGCTTGCCCTTAGGGAAACATTGCTTAAGAATCAAAAGTTTGATTACTTGTTCTTTGACACAAGCCCAGGACTGCAGTATTCCTCAATAAACGCTATTGTAGCCGCTGACTTCGTGGTTGTGGCAACAACTGGTGACCGCTCCGATGTGGACGGAACAAAACGAATGCTAGTGGAGCTGTATAACTTGTTTGAGAAGAAAACGGGACTTGTGCTAAACAAAGTGCTTGATTCATCAGCTACAGCTAAGAAAGCCGAAATGAGCAACAAAGTAAAAACTGTTTATCACGTGCCCATGCTGGGAATCGTGCCTTGTTTCTGCGAAATCCTAAGAGCTGAAGGCAACTTGATATTTGTCACAGATAAACCTGACCATCCGTTCACAAAGATAATTGCTGAAATGGCTAGAAAGATCGAAAATAACGAAGTAAGCTAATTAGCCTCCCTCTTCTTTATTTTTTGATTTTAGTTTTTGCGATGCAGGTTACTGTTAGAGAATGATGGCGCCGACGCCGGGCGGTGCCGCGTTTGTGGCTGCTTTACATGCTAGTGCTAGAGCCATTAGTTGGTCGTCGTGTCTTCCGTGTGGGTGCCAGAATTTGAGGTGGATTCGTTCTTGAGCCGTTTTAGGCTGCAGGTACTCGTATTGTTGTTCGTTGATTTGAGCGATTAGGGTTTTGTCGTCGCCTGCTATTTTGAGGAGTTTCTTTTCCATGAGCAGTTTAAGGTTGTTTAGCATATTCTCTTTTTCCGTGTCTGTAAAGAAAACGCCTTCAACGGCGGGTATGTAGATGTTGTTTAGTTCATCGATAACGGCGTCGCCTATGCAGCCCTTGTCCACGTATAAACCTTCAAAGTTGAACACCTGCTGCGCTCTGGCTATGTAGCCGATGACTTGGGGGTAGTTTGTGCCCAAGGGAAACTGGCGTTTATGCACCAGCCTCAGCTCGCCGCTGTAGCTCTTCTGAATCACTGCAAGCACGCTGTAGTCGACTTGTTTGCCAAGGTCTAATCCCGCGTAATAGGGTCCATTGAGTTTCTGATGGGGCGTGACTTTTTCGATGTCTTCGATGTAGGTGCTTGGCGAGTCTGGGTTGCCTAGCTCTGGGTCTACGCAGGTTACGATTAGGTCCATGGGGAAGAATGTGTGGGTTGCTTCTATCCATATGCCTTCGACTTCGCGTTGCCATTCTTCTTTTGTCATTACTTCTTTCCATTCGTCCAGTTGCGTTTGGCTGACAAGTGGGCTTTGGTAGCTTGCGTAGTGGTGTACGCTGTAGCGTTTTGTGTCCAGGAAGGCTTTGCGGAAAACGTGGTCTTGGCCCATGGGTGTGCCGCTCATGACTAGGCTTGCGCCTGGTTTTGTGAGCATCATCATTATTTCGCTTGTTATCATTTCGCCTGGGACAATTGATGCTTCGTCTATGAAGACGTAGTCTGGATGGTAGCCTCTGAGCTTGTCTTTTGAGCATGGCAGGGCAACGATTTTTCCACCCAGCGGAGGCTTGAGCTTTATGGTTGTGCGGGTTGTTCCAGGTCTCTGAACCATCTGCCTTAGAAGCGGGTTAGCTAGGATGGTGAAGTAGCAGTAATCAAACATTATCATGGATTGGCGTTGGGTGCTGCTTATGATGAGGCTTTCAACTTTGGGCTTAGTGTATAGGAGCCAGAGGTTTTTTCTGCTGAAAACCAAGCTTTTGCCCCATCCCCGACCGCAAACCGCCACTTGCCTCGGGCTTACATCCCGAAGAAGCTTCTGATGTTCAGGTGCCTCGATAAGCCATTTGTCCCCGCACATTAAAACGGCGAAAAAGACGGGGTCAGCGATAAGTTTGCTGGCAACTTCTTTGTGGGCGAGCAATTGCCTTAACGCTGTTGGCCTCTGCAGTAAATCTTCACATATTGAGGCGGCGAATGATAGGTTGCTGGTTATTTTTTCAAGGAAAGCTTTCTCGTCCAAACCTCAAAATCCCTTCTCACCAGAGTTCGTGCGCTTTTATCAATATCGCTGATAAAATCGCCCAATGTTGCTTCATTAAAGTGTGCCGCCTCCCCCTTCTGATTGAGCAACTTGTTTAGAACGGTTGCGTGGTAACCCAAGGCACTTGCCAACCGTGTCCTCTCTGCAACTGAAAGGTTAGTGTCACGGAGCATCTTCTTCATGTCACGCATTATTCGCCATTCCATAGCGATTAACCTGTCAGGGTCAGGTGCCCGTTTATGTGTGTGCACAAGCTACCCTCCTAGTCTACTAGATGCTCCTAATAGACGCCAAATATGATTCAACATAGTTCAACATAGACGAAACGTCCCGCACTTTCAACATGAAACAATGCTTTTTCAACATACTAAGAATAGCAGAATCGACTGTTTTCACCTATTAAACAATCGCAGAAACGACTTTTTCAATCAGTGGAGGGGGGAGTGAAAGTGATTATCTTTTAATCCACAAACTTTTTGCAAATGTTTGTGATTTTGTTTTCGCAACTGTTAATAGTATGAAAGTAAACTATTCTTACTGATGCAATATGAGCGAAGAACCACAAGTAACCACAATCAGCGAAAAAGGGCAAGTAGTCATCCCGCAGTCAATAAGAAAACAGCTTAAAATAAAACCGAAAAACAAGTTCCTCGTCTACGGCAAAGGCGATACCATCATACTCAAAAAGCTCGAACTCCCTGACATAAAAAAAGAATGGGACCACATCTTTGAAATGATGGACAAAAAACATCTAAACATTTCAGAGGAAGAAATCCAAGAGATAGTTTCAGAAGTTAGAAAAGAGCGCCACCGCAAATAACTAAGATGATTACATGCTCAGGGTCGTTCTTGACACCAACGTTTTGGTGAGCGCCACAATTTCCAACGGCAAATCAAGAGAGCTTTTCCAACGAGGATTGGCGAACCGATTTGCCATTGTTACTTCTGACTTAATTTTGGAGGAGCTTGTCAGTGTACTTAGTCGACCGCAACTCAAAACAACCAATGCGGAAATCAAAGAGACTATTAATGCGCTGAAACGATCAGCCGATGTTATAAATGTGAAGTCAAAGCTCAAGGCAGTCAAAGAAGACCCCAAAGACGATATGATTATTGAAACAGCTTACGATGGAAACGCCGACATAATTGTGACGGGAGACAAACATCTTTTAGCTTTACAGGATTACAAGGGAATTAGGATAATTACAGTTCAAAGCATGCTTGAATTGATTTAGAACGATTTTGACGGCTTTGCCTTCCACAAATCGGTTGCCTACTTAGCCCTTTTGTCAGCTTGCGCTTTTTGTCTTTCAGCGTGCAATGCATTGAGAAGGTCAGAGGAATTATCATAAACTTTCGTATTTTGCGTAGCAAACTCTTTTTCGCTTTCTTCTATTTCCATTTTTTCTGAAGCAGATAAAGGCGGACTTTTAAGCTTGGATTTTTTTGGAAGAATTTGTTTCAAAACCAAAACATCTCGTCATCCTGTTTAAGTTCAAATTCGGTGCCACTTTTCAACCCCAGTTTCTTTATCGTTTCTAACGGAAATCTGAACCCTGCCATTCTCATCCATTTTGGCCTTTGCCATTTAATTCACTAACAAATAACGTTCTCTGATTGAAAGATAAATGTTTTCAGAAAATCGGAAATCATCAGGCTATTTTTGATAATCAAGTGCTACAACAGAACCCTGACACCCAACACTGAAGTTTGGGTTCATGAGTTTGAAGTTGTTCAAATTCGACTTTCTTAACCAAATTTTATATTTCAAATTGTATTATATCGTTGATTAATAATCAAAGTGACCTGCAATTGTCTTCTTCAGAATCCGAGCAGCATAAAAGAATAAAGGGTATTCTTAGTGATTATCTCAGAAAATGGACAGGTGCCTCATTACAAGAATATCCGTCGTCAGGTCATGAACTAGACATTTTGGCAATGACCCAAGATGGTATTAGCATATGCATCGAAGTAATTTGGTCTGCATCCCTTCAGAATTTTTATAGAGATATGTTTTTGGTTCAAAATTCCGATGCAAATATCAAAATTGTCGTGGCAAACCCCAAGCTGTTAGCAGATGCTAAATGCCAAAGAATATTTGAAAAGGGAGCAATTGCTCAGCGGAAATTTGGGGTTGCCATGCATGGAGAATTAATTGATGGTGAAAGGGTGCTTTCAGACGGCTCATATGTGGAAAGTGAGTTTAAAGAGATTGTACTAAATTTAGTTGAACACGTCCAGAAGTACGGCAAAATAATAGGAAAAGCTTCTGAAGAAGTATTAGCTGAACCTAAACCCGTAGATAAAAAAGAAGAAGACTTGGTGTCAAATCTCTTTCCAATAATTAGTTTACCACCCACCCTTTATTCGAGTCCCACTTATTTGAGAAGAGTTAATCAAGTTTTTCAGAAGTTAGGCTCAGATGTAGAGGAGCACCCTTTTCTTCCTAAGAACAGAAAACTCTATACGTTTGATAACTTAACTGACCCTTCTTCAATTTTTGCGCCAATAATAGACAAAAGAGAGGTTACTGAAGAAAACACTTCTGAATTGTTGAAAAATGAAGATAGCAGAAACGACATCATTTACTTGCTTAATCTCGCTATGGAGAAGTATTGCAGAAAAAGAAACATGCGCTATGACCGAGACCATGATAGATTTATTTGCCTTCTTAAGGAAGGAAAAAACTATGTCTTTGGTTGGCGAGCTAAAACAAAGTATGTTGAACGCAGAGTTGCAAGAGCCTTTTGCAAAGAGGGACAAGTGATCTTTTGCGTTCATTATGCAGCAAGCTTGAACTTTATGTACATAAACGAAGCACTTTTTCTGAAAATAGAACCAACCAAAGTATTCACGTCTGACGGAATTAAGCCTATTCGAAAAGAAAAACTCGCTTCCTTGATGAGCCGTTATTTATCTAAAGAGTATAACAGTTCATATCTAAGTTCAGTTAGATTTTGGGCAAAATTTCTCTCAAAACTCGATACTAAATTGTGTGTTCCTTTCGGAAATAACACCATTGAAATTGATACCAATCCAGCAGGAACGCTTATGCTTGTTGGGATTTCTGAGGACGGGGTTGTATAATAGTGCCAACAAAATGTTTCAGGTCAATTTTCATAAATGAACCTTCGTTAACTTTTGGAGATGGAAAACGATACATAGACCCAAAAAAAGGGTTGGTTGCTTATGGTCCTTGTTTATATGAAAATAGAAGAGCTATTGCCTCTTCAATAAGATTGGGCATTGTTGGGACAAAAGAAACAATCGACCAATGTAAAGAATGGGTTCAAAAATGCCAAGGAGAAATTCCAGCTAAGAAAGAGAATTCTTCACTCTTCCAAAAATTCCCAGGATTTACAAAAGTATTTGGTTGCGAGTTGCGGGTAAAGGAAGAATGCATAGAGCTAATTGTTAGCGATGAAATCAAGGCAATATTAAATGTTGCAGACTATCAACAGAGAGTGAAAGAAGCAGCAAACTTGTTTATTAGAAAACTCTCAAATTACTTGGGAAGAGAGCCACATCCCCAAGTTGTTGTCTGTGCATTGCCTAAGGAAATATTGGACTGCTGCTCCACCGAACAGCAAGGAGATTCTTCTGCAAGGGTTAAACTTACGAAGAAAGAGAAAGACATTATTGACATGATTCGGAATCACCGTAAGACTGGTCAGCAAACCTTAGTTCCGTTTCAGGAAGAAGATATCGAAGGAACTTATGAAGCCAGCAATCTTCGTCGTTTGATAAAGGCTGGAGCAATGATGCTTAATATCCCTACGCAGCTTGCTAGACCTAGGACTTTTAAGACAGATAATTCTGACCCAAGTCTCCAAGATGCAGCCACACGTGCGTGGAATTTTGCGGTAGCTACATATTACAAAGCTGAAGGATATCCTTGGAAATTAGCTAGTATGGAGAACGGAACTTGCTACGTCGGAGTATCTTTCTACAAAGACCCGCCAAATTCCAAAGGTGATATGAGGTCAAGCGTAGCTCAGGTTTTTACTTATACAGGAGAAGGTTTGGTTCTCAAAGGTAGTCGTGCAGTTCTTGATTATACAACAGGCTCGCCTCATTTAACGGAAGAGGGCGCACGTCAGTTAATAGTCGATGTTCTAAAAGAATACGATAATCAAATGCATCAACTTCCCCGAAGAATTGTTGTGCACAAAACTTCTAGGTATAAACCAGATGAACTGCAAGGTTTCCAGTCAGGGGCACAAAGTGTCCAACTTAAAGATTTTATTACAATTGAAACTCGGGGGATTAGATTCATGCGGAGAAAAGGCATTTATCCACCTTTAAGAGGAACAGTTGTTCAGTTGGGAACTTCTAACTATCTTCTTTACACTAAGGGCTATTCACGTTATCTCGAAACATATCCAGGACTAAGGGTTCCAACACCTATAGAAATAGTTGAGCATCATGGAGATGCATCGTTAGAAACCATTTGTGAAGAAGTTTTCTCTTTAACAAAGATGAATTGGAATAGTGCTGACTTTTGCATTCGAAGCCCAATTACTCTTGAGTATGCTAGCGAGGTCGGCAGAATTCTTGCTTACGTGCCTGAAGAAGTAATTCCACGACCAGAATATCGATTCTACATGTAAAACTTTGCTATCCTTTCAACACAAACTCACAATAACAGAACCTCAGAAGACAGGTAATATGATGCCAATGGATACAGCCGAAATTCAATTTTATATGCGTGACAGCGAAGCATTTAGAAGACTGATTAAAGAAAAAGGCTTGACTCTTGAGGATAATGGGCAGGATGGCATTTGTTCTCCTCCAGATGGCGGACATTACTTATTTGCTATTGAGAAAAGAGTGGAAGCCATTGAGTTTTACGTTCATGAATTTACAGAGCTTGTGGTAAAAGCATTAATTATGCAAGAAATAGAAAATATAAGAGTTAAAACTCATTTGGATTGTGCACAATTTTTCCTTTTTGGATACAAGAAAGCTCACGAACTTAGTCAAGAAACTGAAGGCGACAAACTTTGGTGAAAAGTAAGCGCATCATCGATAGAAAGAAAGCCAAGGAAATAGAAAAGAAGATGTTGCAACGGCAACGGAAAGTACAATATGTTTTTGATGCTTGTCCACAGATTGAAACTTTGGAAACCTCACCAAACCCTAACAAGTTACCAATTGGGCAGTTAATTAGTGCATGTCGTCAATTCATGATGGGCTATTATGAAAACAGTATTTTGAACTCTGCTTTCGCCGTTGAATATTCACTGCTTTTCAAAATAAACTCAGAACTTAACGACACTGACAAAATGGCTATTGCTGAAAAATACAAAGGTGGTTTCGACTTAAGGTATGCCTTGAATTTGGCGAGGGGCAAATGGATAGACGAACCGCTTTACAATGAGTTGCAACTGCTAAACAATCTAAGAGACATGTCGGCTCACCCTAGCAATTGGATTACTTTGTATAAATTATTAGGTAAGCAGTTTGCGGATGAAGAGACAGCTAAGAAATGGGTTTCCAAAGCTGCTAACAAGTCGCCAGTCCAAATTGCTGAATCATTGAAGGATGGATTTGATGTAGAAAAAGCCAAACAGACTCATGCGGCAATGTCTTCATATGCCGATGCTCGATGGGCTAATCTTCCAGACTTGGAGTGGGCAACCAAAAAAGACACTTTAGCATTCCAAAGGGACTATGTCAGAAGATACTTGCAACCAATGGTTGATGAATTGCTTAATGACAAAAAGATTATTGGATTAATTCAAAATCCCTCGACTGCTGCTGAGTTTGTCATGAATAGATATCGTTTTCCAGAGGATACAGCATTAAGAGCGATAGACATGGCTTTTGAAGCTTTGAAACAGTTAAAAGTTATTTAAGAAAGCATTGCAAGGCACGAAACGACAAAGCGCATAAATGGTCGCATAAGTTACTTTACTTTCGGTGAACTAAAATGAAAAAAGAAAAGTATAGGGTAATACCCCAACTTTATAGACGGGTTTTAGGTGTGAAATACCTTAACTTAATAGTCAAGGTACTTCATTTTATCTGAACCTTAAACGTAGAAAATTTCCAACAACTTTTTAAACATTGATTCTTAGGGAACTTAATAATAGTGCTGTGAAAGCTGAATAATTATAATTTTTTATTTGCGCTTGCGCTCGGGAAAGGCAAGAAGGTTATTAAGTATTAGTTATGAGTGCTCCGCATCCACATATGCAACAGACATGGCTAAGTCCTCCGTAGTTCCTTGCGAACTTTATGCCAGTCGGAGAGATCCACTTTCAAATCAACATCTATTTTGTCAAAATATTCTGTCAAGTCAGGTTTTGTAAACGGTCTGATCTTGATTAAGTCTTCTTTAACCACTTTTATCTCCTGAAAGAAGATTAGATGTGAGAACATATAGAATTTATGGTGACCCGTGATGCTGAGTTTGAGGCTGTTAATTTACAGTCACAAAGAGTTATAGCTTCCAAAGAAAACTTTAAATTATCTTTTAATCGAAAAATATGATTATTACTGAGGGCAAAGAAACTTGGAGAACAAAAAATTCAGCATAAATGAGCTTAGAAGTTTTGATGGGAAAGGTGGTAGGCCTGCGTATGTTGGGTATAAGGGTAAGGTTTATGATGTTTCTGGTTCAGATCAGTGGGGTGATGGCGACCACATGGGGCATGAAGCGGGTCGGGATTTGACCGAGGACATGGACATTGCGCCGCATGTTGACGACGTCATGAACATGATGAAGATAGTCGGCGTTTTAACTGGGTCGTGACGTAATGGAATCCCCTAAGCGCTTTTCCAATCCTTCCGATGTGCTCTGGAACCTTTTCGGCAAGCCTCTCGACATAGATGCCGTCAAGCTTGTTGAAGAATCTTGGAAAGACACCCTCATTTCTAAACCCAAGAAACTGCGCTGCGAAAAGCAGAAGGAAGCCCAGAAATTTTAGTTTCGGTTGGTCCGTATGTTTTTTTAACTTGTTTTGTAATTTAAGGGTGAAGAGGTTACTTGTTTGGATAGATCTGCAATTATTCTGGCTGAGGGTTCCCAAAGCAAATTCAGTGAAGACAGAGGTCTTTTGAAACTGGCCAATAAACCCTTGTTAAACCATGTGGTTGACGCTGTAAAGGGCATGGTCGGCGAAGTATTAGTGGTTACCAGTTCAAAGGAACAATCAGACCTGTACGCTAAAATGGTTTCGCCTAATGTTCAATTTGCCCTCGATATTGACGAGTCGAAAGATCCTTTATCTGGCGCTTTAACTGGTTTTAAGGCTGCTCAAGGAAAATATTCGCTGCTTCTGCCGTTTGATGCACCGTTTGTTTCCAAAGAGGTTGTGTCTTTGCTTTTTGAGTTATGCATTGGTAAGTCAGCGGTTATTCCAAGATGGCCAAGCCGCCAAATTGAGCCCTTGCATGCAGTTTACCGTACAGAGCAGGCGTTGGAGGCAGCTGAAGAAGCGTTAGTAAGCGGGGAGCTTGAAGTGGAGGCAATGGTAAGTAAGATGCGGGGGGTACGGTACGTTTCGACTTTAGTTATTGAACAGTTAGACCCGGATTTTCGAACTTTCTTCAAAATTAATACACCATTAGATCTAAAGAAAGCCCTTGCAATGAAAAAATCTAGAATTCACTAGAAATTTTTAATTCTGGTCCTGCGTGAACCGTAGCCTCCTTATTTAAGCTGCTTAACCACGCGTGGACACTTGAAAATGCATGTTTATGGCAGCGCAAAGAATACCGCGGGAGCAGCCCAAACTTTCTACAGAAGAATTCAGTTGCCTGAAAAGGTCAAGTCTGACGATGCGAAAGCAAGTTTAAACAACGGCATACTTGAGATTATGTTACCTAAGAAAGAACCTAAGGAAACTAAGAAGCTAACAATTGCTTAAATGGAAAAGAAACCTTCTTTCTTCTCTGATTTTTCCCAGATTCTGCATTGTCCATGTGTTCGGCTTAGCTTCTAAGTCTGTTTCATGTATTCTTTGACTGCTTTTACCTTATCATCCATTGTCCGCTGCTTATCTCTTCGCTCATCTATCCTTAGCGTGGATGATACTCTTTTGACTCCCTTAGCGATGATGGCTTCATGGGCTTGGCGGACAGCTTCAAATATTGTGTCGAGATCTTTCGCTGCGAGGATGGTTCCCATGGGTGTTACTTCAAAATCTAAGCCTTTCACATTCTTTAAAGCATTAACCGCAGCTGCCACATAACGACCTACACTGCTTCCTGCTTGACCAACGGGTATTATGCTAAATTCGGCTATAACTGCATGATTTTTATCCAACAGAAAAACCTCAGATTGAAGTATTTGAATTAAGCATTTAAAGTTTCTTAACCATGATTAGGCGTGTTTGCGCTTGCTGTTTCATCTTCATTAAATTTTTCGGTTGGTCTCTGTTTTCGAGTTATAAATGTAATTGCTAAAATGGAGAAAATAATTAGCAAGATTAAAGTTAATGCTGTGTAAGCTAAACCTATCTTGGACGGAAGAACCTCATAGACTCCTACTAACCCAAATATTAGAAATATTGTTGCTGAAACCCACTTAATCGTTCTCTGCGGAATATGTTTACCTAAAACAACGCCAGCAACAATTCCAATCCCATCTGCCACCAGCATGCCCAAGGTTGCTCCTATCAAAACGCTTACTGCATTTTGGTATTGGGCTGCTAAACTGATTGTTGTAAGCTGAGTTTTATCTCCAAACTCTGCAATAAAAAACGCTATGAATACAGTTCCAACCACTCCAAACCGTGAAACTTTTTTATCTTCACTTTTCGGTTTTTCGACTCTCAGAGTCCACAGTCCAAAGCCGATGAAAGAAAGGGAAGCAGCCAGCGAAATCACATCTAAAGGTATGATTGTAGTTAGAAGTTGGCCTATAGTTACTGTGATTGCAAAATTAGCCATTGTTGCTAAGAAAACTGCAAAAAGTACCTTGTATGCGTTGTACCGCGTGGCAAAAGACATGGCTAAAAACTGAGTTTTATCGCCCATTTCCGCCAAAACAATAAGCACAAAGGAAGCAGCAAAGGCGGCTAAGCTGAAGTCCAACAAAGCTCTTCATCGTTACCTGAATTTTACTCAGTGATAATTTTGTTTGCTTGCTTATGTTACTTTCCACTTTCGCACTATTTTATAATGGTGGCTTAGCGATTTTTTTGTTGCTTAACGTCTTCATCCACTGCTTAAACTCTGCAGAAGGCGGAAAGTCACGATAAAGCTGCTTACGCTTGGATTCTAAGAACACGTCCGCGTTGCCCAAGTACTCTGCAGCCGTCATAACGCTGTGCCCAGCCTTGGATGCTTGCTGGTAAACTTCCCTTATTTTTTGCTTCCATGATTCATCCCTTAACGCGTGATGCTCAAGAATAACCAAAGGCACCGTCTGGACAACGCTTTCCAGATTTCTCAACCCCTGCTCCAGCTGAGCCACCTCAACTCGGAAGCCTCCAAGATAAAACGGCGGTCCACCCAACATAATAACAGTTGGCTCCGCCTTCTTAATTAGCTCAAGCGTATGGGAGGACATTGGTCCTTGAACGTCAGGCGCAAACATGAACCGCTCACCCTCATACTCCACAACCGCCATTACAACCCAGCCCAGCATTGAATCTTCAGAGCCATGCGCAACAGGTTCAGAAAAACGCAGCACCGTCTGCCCATAAATGAATGTTTTTCCGTCGGCTGCTTCCAGTTTTCTGGCGTATTTTCCGCCTGTTTTTTGGAAAAGCCAAGCGCGCTGTCTTTGGCTTGCATTAATTTTTTCTCTTGGATTCTTCATTAACACGATTTTATCTTGGTAGATTTGCCGTGCGGTTTCGTTTGCTTCTGTCCAGTTCACAACCCAGTCCTCATATGAGGGTGTGTGATGGTCAAAGTGGTAGTGGCTAATCGTTACCACCTCAGCCTTGTCTGCGGCTTCCGCAATGCGCTTGCGCAGCCTAGCGATTGTTTGAAACTCAATGGGGTGCGGCGGCAAACTGAAACGGTATGGACAAAGTGATATTCCAGCATCCAAAAGCACAGTCACATCGGGTGTTTCGACTAATGTGCACATGGAGCGGACGCCGAAGCTTTCTGCTGCCAACGGAGTAACCTTAATCTTGCTTAGCAGGTTATTCGCTTTTTCTTTTTCCATGTTTAGCAGTCACACTGAGAAATCCTTGCTAGTTGGCTAACGTTTTGGGAAGTAAAATGGATTACGCTGTTTTACCCCGCAGATTAGTTGTTGCGTCATGACAGCCACAAACAATTATTCACACAACATTGCGATAGCTTAAAAAACAAATTAAACAAAGAGTATTTTCGTGCTTGAAATTACTCAACAGCAATTGGAAAAGTTCAGAAAAATTAAGAATTCCTATTATGGCAAGACTAAATTCCCTGAGAGAGACAACTGGAAAAATTTATCCAATAATGATATTTGGTTACGGACTTTTACTCAGGTCATGATCGCTGGAAGTTCAAACTCATTTAAAGAATTTTCTAAAAACCCAACGCTGAAAAACACTATTTCCTATGAAAACCTTTCAAGAACCGTTGAACAAGAAGATTTGAGAAAGAAAATAAACCAAACATTGCGAGCTGTTGGGTCAAGATATGCAATGACTGAATATAGCAAATGTCTGAAAACAAAGGCTTTGTTTCATAACTTCAAAGTTTTACTCTCAACTGATGGTGGTCCCAAAGGATTTTTGGCAAAACTGATAGAGTTGAACGGGGATGAACAACGAATGCGGTTCTTAGCAAAATCGTTTATGTACATAAAGAACAAAGGGGCAAGAGACTTGCTAATGGAGCTGGGGATTTTGGAGAATTCGATTGCGTTTGATACTCGAATTAAGAATATACTGGAAAAATTGGGTTTTGTCCTACCTAAAGGCTTTGAGAAAAATCCTAACCAATATGCTGAAGTAGAAAGAGACCTTCTGACAAAAGTTTGCAAACCACTCGGTATAACAGGGGTGGAATTTGACAGGATGCTATATCAAAACTACGAGGAGATTATGCGAGAAATACGATAGTAATAGCGGCAAAGAAGGAAAGTTAAACTTCACGAGTGCTCTCGAAGACTATCGATGGATTTGTTCAGCTATTGTGTTTTCCAGCGCACATAATTATTCACGCACGGGTGCGGTGTTGCGTGTTGTGTGTTGTGGTGTGTTGTGTGTTGTGCGGAGGGGTGGGTAGGTGTGAGAGGGGGGTAGTGGTTAGGTTAGGGTTTGAGTTTAGTTGTAGTCGTCAGTAGGCAGAGAGAGAAAGATAAAATTTTAATTTGCTCCAAAACATAAGGAAGCTATGCATCGTATTGGTAGGCACATAGATTGGCTAATTGAAGGAACTGTTTTCTTAATCGCGGGTCTTCTTATATTGTTGTTTATTGTTGCATTTGGATTTTTTCATGTTTTCCTTTATGTTGCGTATCCCGCCATTCTAATTGTTGCAGGAATTGCACTTCTTATTATGTACTCTGCAAAACGAAAATAACTCCTGTTCCAGCGAAAAGGTCGCAAACCTTAAGAACCTATCAGGTTGTTTTTTGTTTGGGTGGGCAATGACGACTCTGGCCCCGAAGACTTAAAGGATGATGTGGATCTTGAGTGCGAAAAGCCGTTTGCGTTTCAAATTATTGCGCTAATGGCGTAAGAGCCCACCTAATAATTAATAGAAAAATTATTTTTTTTCTGGCGGCTTCTCCCATAGCTCAAGCTTCTGTTTCTTAAGTTCAGTCCTCTTCTTCTGCAAATAATTGTACACTGTGTGGTGTTGGCAACCTTCAATTATCATTTGCACGGCGTTGTGTGCGGCATCCACCTGCTCAAAACTGCCGATAAGCCCAACCGTGTGACCGTAAACAACCACGTCAGCCTCAGTTAACTCTTCAATTAGCTTTCTTGTTTTGCCGTCAGCGCCGATTATTCTGCCTTTTATCCGTTTAATGTCAGATTCCGAACGCCCAAAAATCACGCGTAAATCTATCAAATCAAAGATTTCATCCTCGTTCCGAATGAGGCGGAAAACTACTTCAGGCGAGAATCCTCTGCCGATGGCTGTTACAACATCTTTTGCTTTTAAAAGCATGGATGGGTCAGTTGCTTTTTCTGAGAGCGTAAGGGTGATGCTTCCTTCGCTGTCAACGTCAAGCTTAACCTGAAGCTTCTCTTCAATATGCTGCTTAACTTTACCTTCAGGACCAATAAGTATTCCAACGCGCTCTTTCGGGATTCTAACAAATGTGTCTAAACCAGCCATTTTTAACCAACAACCATCTTATGAAATTCTTCAACAGGATAAACCTTAACATTTAACCGACTAAAGAACCTATTCAAATTCGTTAAATCCCGCGTTAGCATAAAGTCAGCCATTGGATGTTCAATGGAAACGGACTGGGACATGTCAAAAACCACTATCTTGCCCTTCCACATCATAATATTGTATTCGCTTAAGTCACCGTGTACGAGTTTGGCTTTTTGGTAGAGCCGCTTCACGTAAGTAACTAGTAAGCGGTAGGTTCGCTCTGGGTCGGCTGGTGGCTGCTCTTTCAGCGATGGGGCGCTAACGCCGTCCTTCCCGATGAACTCCATGACTACCACGTTGCTTTTGACAGCGATGGGTTTGGGAACAGGAACCTTTGCGTCTGTAGCTTCTTTTAAATTGCGAAACTCTTTCTGTGCCCAGATGGCGATAAGCGACCGCGTGTCACGTTTGATGTTTTTGAAGCGTGGGTCGCCTTCGATGTATTTTAGCATGCCTTTCTTGAACTCAGCGGATGAAGTTAAGTAAATTTTCACTGCTAAATCCTTGCCTTCCTTGTTTGTAGCCCAGTAAACACGTGCTTCCTTGCCTGAACTAACAACTCCATTGAGCTCATAGAAAACGCCGCTGTTGAGCAGGTCAAAAACGACCATGCGCGTGGTTTGGTCAAAAACCTCCTCCACTGTGGCACGCTCCTTTGTCATGTCATGGATTAGCATTTTGTCTCTTCGCTCCACTCTTCTTTCGGTATGCGCAAGGCGTTCTTGAGCTTTTCTAGACATAATATCAAGTCATGCTAACAGCTTCAGGGTATTTAAAAGCAATCAAACAAGAAAACGGATTTTATAGTTGACTTAAAAAAATTTAAAAAACAACAAGTTATGTCGTCATTGACAGGCTAAAAATGAATAATAATGATTAGATTTTGAAAATTAAAGGGTCAAAATGCCCTTGCGCCGTAGCGTATCAGCTTGCGAATGCGTGTAACGCCAGACAACGTCGCCGCGCTTGTCAGTTTGGAACTCCCAGGGTGAAACAATAACTATGTCGCCTTCACGAATCCACACTCGCCTTTTCATTTTGCCTCGGATTCGGCATAAACGTTCAGCGCCATCCTGACACTTAACCATAATTCGGTCAAAACCAAGCAGTTTCACAACTACACCTAAAACTTCGCCTTCTCTAGGATAAACTAACTCGCCGATTGCGCCTTCGCTTAACACTTTTTTCTTTCCCAAACAGTGAACCTCGGTTTTAGATGCTTGAAAATAATTGCTTTTCGTGCTTAAAAGCGTGTTCATTAAATTATGCAGTTTTGAAACGAAAATCTGAATCCTAAAATACTCAGGGCACCCCTCGGAAGGTTTAATGCAATGTAGGTTTTTAAATCTCTAAATAGAATTATCATTTACATGGAGCATCATCAAGTGTCCTACCACTTTAACATCCCATATCGAAACAACGTTAAACTAAAGCAGGTTATGGAAAGAATAAAAGAAGACAAGAAACTGCAAACCTACTGGAAATGCGCCAACGTTATGGCGATAGAGCGCATGGGCTACACCGATCATGGTCCAACGCACGTTAAAATTGTCGCGAATCTTGGGTTGAAACTTCTGCGGATTCTTGTCGAGAAAAAACTCATAACACCTAGTATAGTGGAAAATTATGGGATGCAAAATGATGATGCTGAAGTTGTTGTTGTTTTAGGCTCAATCTTCCACGATTTAGGCATGATTGTCCAAAGGTACAACCATGAAATATACAGTGCATTTTTAGCGTTAGAATTTTTAGAGAGATGTTTACCGCCAACATACAATGAAGAACAAATAGCAATAATGACCTCGGAAATCCTCCACGCAATCGTAACCCATGGAGAACCGGGCAGCAACGAACTACCACACAGCAGGATATTAACTAAAGAAGCAGGCATAATCAGCATCGCTGACGCATTGGACATGGAAGCAGGAAGAGCCCGAATCCCCTTCCAAGCTGGAAAGGTGGACATCCATGCCGTCTCAGCGTTATCCATCGAAAAAGTGGAAGTTGAATGTGCTGAAACTGTTGAAAACGGACAAAAACCAATCAACATAAAAATTAAAATGTCAAATTCAGCAGGCGTGTTCCAAATCGATGAGCTTCTTAAGCCAAGAATCGTCAACTCAGGGCTTGAACAATTCTTCCACGTTATAGCTGAAATCACAGGCGAAAAAGAAAACAGAATAATCGAAAAATTCGAAATCTAACTTTTTTTGAAATAGCAGATTTATCCGTCTGTGCCGTAGCCGCTAATTGTGACAACTGCGTTTGTGGAGCTGGCGCTTGATTGTGCATCAAACACAACGCCTAAAATTATGTCTTGCGAGGGATATAGTTGCATCATTTGGTCGTTACTTAACCAGACTGCTCCGCTGCTGGTAAAGGTTTGAGTTACGCCGTTTGATATTACGTTGTCAGCAAATTCCAAGCGGATTCTGACAGTGACCGTCTCGTTATTTGTGAAGCTGCCGTCAACTTGAATTTTAGGTTCGAAAGTGAAAATTTGAAGCGGAAGCGCTTGGATAGTCACGTTAGCGCTATACTGGCCATTTACGCCTACTGGAACATTGACGTTTTCTCTTTCAAAAGCGCTGCCGACTCCAGAAATCCATTTGCTATAGGGGTTATGAATGCTGGCTGTCCAATTGCCTAAAAAGCTGACGCCGCCGTCGAGAGTTGGGGCAGGATTACATGTTTGTCCAAGATCTATCGCGAACATGTCATTCGGTACATCGGTGAAGGACTCGAACACTACGCCAATTAGCAAGGTTTGGTCCATTGAGCCGTCATCTAAAAGTCCAGTTTGATTAGTTACTCCATCTTGGCCCATCCACATTCGGACATCTTGCATTTGACTATCTGAAAACTCAGCTAACGGTTCGACGTTGATGCCGACGGAATTGTCTCTAATGTTGAAGAAGCAACTGTCAATTTCTGAACTGGCATAGGAACCAGTAGCATTTCCAACAGGCGTCCGGAAAGCAATGCCTTCAGTGGCATTTATAAAACTGCAATCTTCAATTTTTGTGTCTTCACTCCAAGACCTCGTATTAGCCAATTCGATGCCCGTTGAAGTATTCTCGAAAATCATGTTGGAAATCGTTGTTCCAAACGAGTTTTCAATTCTAACGGTTCCATTTATTACTGTTAAGCCCGAAATGGTCGCGTACTGTGAAGTGGTGTAGTTGTCGCCGTAAATGATTATTTTGTATCCATTGCCAATTATGGTTGCTCCGTTACCGACGATTTTAGCGTTAATTTTATTGGAAACCAAAACGTCCCCGCTTAAAGTGTAAGTTCCAGGGTTAAGGTAAACTGAGTTTCCCTGAGCGAACGCCGAATTAATAGCAGACGAAGCACTCCCCGATACGCTTGTTGTAGAACCAGTTAACATGCTTTTTAATTGGTAATTATGACCGTTTTGGGAAACAACAAAATCGTAACTTAAAGCACCAGAATTAGCAGGGCTGCTGGGTCGCTCAAAAATCATGTAAGTGTTAAATGCAGACAGCGCAAGCAAAGCTACAAGGAGAAGAACGATAACACGTTTAGAGATAGTTATCTTTAAGTTAGCTTTCATCTTCAAGAGCTCATGCAATTTTAAGGTACATGTAAAGAACCAATGTTAATTAAATTTATTGATAATCTGCCTCCTTTGAGCAAGAACGATGCTAAACGATAAGGGATGCATGTAGACTACCATAAATGTATTAGTTATCGGAGCTGGACTCCCGTAATCTGCGAGGTTTTTCTTCGTTTAGAGATATTTTAGCCGTTCCTCAATCTCCATTATGAAAGAGAACCCAAGTAGCCCAGCAACAACAAAACGAAAAACCTGCATCGGAAGTTTTACCATTTGTCCAGAAGCATGGTCAAAACTTTACGATTTGGGCGTGGGGTATGCCTTCTATTTTCAGAACCGCTTCGGGATGCACATAGCCTTCTGCTATGGCTTTTTCAACACAGCACTTGCCTACAAGGTTCACTATGGTTGAATTATCAATCATTCCAATGGCTTCTTCAACACTTGCTTTTCGACCATTATAAAACTCTTCTTTAATATGAAAGACAATTTTGCCTTCCCGAAGCGTCCTGCCGAGCAATTCACAGTCGCAAACAGCTAATAGCACGTTTCTGCCCGCTTGCTTGAGGTTTACGTAGACTTCCAATTTTGAGTTCGCCTACAACTGTTTAATAGATGATTTTGCACCACAAGCGTTGCATACTAGAAAAGATAATCGTTTTTCCTTAATAATTCTGGTATCAGGACGCTTGCAAATGGGGCAAACTACATAATTATCTAAATACCGCTGCAATAAGCGTTCAAAACTTTCGCGGCGAAATTTTCCTTGAAAGATCGCTCTTGAATCTTGAAAGGTCGCTGCAGTAGCCATTTCCCGAGTCAAGAACTTTAAAATATGCTGAGGATCACGGTCCAAAGCATCAGCCACTTCCTTGAAATTAGAAATAATCGTTCGCATACCAACTGTATTAACCATCAGTTTCGGCAGTTCCAAGCGCTCATGCTTTAAAGAAACTTCGGGCATTTGAGCGCACGCCTTTTTCAGTAGGTCCTCATAGTTAAACGTCATAACTCTACCATCTAACCAAACCCATTGTGCCACCCTATATTTAAAAATTATAATCTAAAGGCACCTGTTTACCATGTTAAACTACATATTTTGTACAGAAAATCATTATAAATGCTTACGCACCAATGCTCATATGCGTCAACAGTACTAGAGGCTAGCATAGATGTCAGAGCAACAAAAACCCATTAAAATAGAAGACATTAATCAGCAAATTGGAAAACTAAGAGAGCAAGCTAATACAGCAGACGCTCAAATCAAAAAGCATGTCGAACAGAGAAACCAGCTAAACGACCAAGTAAAGAAAACCCACCAAGAAATTGACGAGTTGAAAACCGAGCGCGACAGTATAAATGAAAAAGTGAAGCTGCTAAAACAGCAAAGAGATGACATCAGAGCTAAAACTACACCAATCACCGAGGAAATAAACGCCATAAAAGAAAAAATCTCTGAACTCAAAAAGAAAGTACCGCGTGAGAGGCAGCAGGACTTGCAAGAAGAGCTTGACGCAATTGAATGGAAGATTCAGACAACTTCTCTTGATTTGCAAGAGGAAAAAGGGCTAATTGAGAACGTCAAGCAGCTTGAAATTCTACTTAGCAGTTACAAAAAAATAGACCTTAAATACAAAAAAATCAAGGATTTACTGACTCAACGCCAAACCCTTGAAGCGCAAGCTGACACGTTTCATAAGGAATTAACTGATTTAGCTAAGAAAAGCCAAGATTTACATTCACAAATGATTGAAAAAGTAAATGCCGCGAAAGTAAGCAAAGCTCAAGCTGATAGCCTACATCAAGCTTACATTAAAACAAAGGAGGAAATTGTTCTCTTTCAAGTGAAAATCGCGGAATTGACTGGGCAATTACGGGGGCTGAGAGCTGCCATGAGAGAGGAAGATAAAGCAAGGCAAATAGCGACTCAGCAAGCTATCAAAGAAAAGCAACAGGCAATTAAAGAAACGCAGCAAGCAACTAAAGAAAAACAGCAGGCTATTAAAGATAAGCTTGGAGCTGAGGCGAGGGATAAGCTGCAGAAGGGCGAAAAATTAAGTTGGAATGAGTTTCAACTTGTCATGGGCGACGATACTGAAGATGATAAACAAACACAAGATTAAAGTTAAGTGGCAGTATTATGGGAATAGAGATGTAGATGGCTAAAAAGGAAACGCAAGAACAAACGCAAAAGCGTATTTTAATCCTATGCGTCGATAGAGATGGCGATATAGAAGCAAAGACAGGAATAAAAACGCCTCTTCTTGGAAGAACCGCAAACTTAGACGGCGCAGTCTCCTTAGCCCTAAAAGACCCTGAAGAACCAGACGCAAACGCCATGTTTGAAGCCATCCGGCTTCATGACAAGTTACAAAACGAAAAGCAACCGCAGGAAATTTTTGAAGTCGCTACGATATCGGGTTCTGAGTTGGGCGGCGTTAGCGCTGACAGAAAATTGGTTGCTGAATTAAATAATTTACTTGATACTTTTAGTGCAAACGAAGTGATTTTGGTTAGTGATGGTTATTCTGACGAGGCAATTTTGCCTCTTGTTGAATCCAGAGTCCCTGTTTCGTCAGTAAGACGGGTAGTAATAAAGCATAGTGAATCAATCGAAGAGACTGCTGCAGTATTCACAAAATACATTCGATTACTAGTAAATAATCCAAGGTACGCGCGAATGGCGTTAGGTTTGCCCGGATTACTAGTTTTAATCTTCGGCGTTCTTTGGGCTATCAACAATTTCGTTTACCCAGGCGCCATTGACTTTTACGGAATTGCCATTGTGATTGTTCTAGGCGGTTTCTTGCTTGTCAAGGGCTTTGGCGTTGACAGGTCAACTAAAGACTTCTATAAGTGGGTAAAAGAATATTCTCCGCCGCCTATGCCGATGCAAATCTCAAATTACACGGTTTTAGCCGGAATTTTGTGCGTCGTCGTCAGCGTTTATCTTGGAATAGCAAACGTCAATATTAACGTGGTACCATACCCCACTGCCTTCGCTGGGTGGCTAGCTATCTCTCCGAAGATAGTCACTTTCTTTATTAAGGGTGTCGAAGACCTTCTGGTGGTAGGCATAATCATCGTTCTTTTCGGACGAAGCGTACGTTTATACTTTGAAAGAGACTCAAGATTACTTCGGAATGTTGCTTTGATAGTTACAGTTGCATGGTTCCGTTGGATTCTTGAAGCAACAGCAAACGTAATTTACGACACATACCACTCAGGAGGGCAACCAATAGTTGGTTTAAATAGCCAGGATTTTTCAATGTTCATTTTTACAATAGTGGTAGGTATTCTAATTGGCATTGCTTCTGTGCTACTAATTTTCATAGTTAGTAGGTCAACTAAAGGCTTCTTCCAAAAACCCGATAAGAACCAAGCCTCAGAATAAAATTTTTCCAAGTATTTTAATCTTGAATTAGGGCAAGATTTAATTGAAACAGTTAAGGTTCTAACTATGAAGCAAAGTTTAAGAGAAAAATCCCTTGAAGAACTTTAACATGCGAGGTCACATTTAGTGCTTAAAAAAACGCTTTCTGTCATTGGCGCATACAAGATGTATGAAAAATGGCTATGGCAGCAAGTTAAAAACGGAGTAAAACCTGAGCATATCGCCATAATTTTAGACGGCAACAGGCGGTGGGCAAACGAGCAGGAAAAAGACCCTTGGCTGCTACAGGATAAGTGGGGTCACAAGAATGGTGCTGATACAGTTGAGCTGCTCTTAGACTGGTGCCATATGCTTGATGTCAAATACGTAACGCTCTACACTTTTTCAACAGAGAACTTTTCTAGGAAATCAGATGAAGTGCAAAAGATTATGCAGATTGCTGAGGAAAGATTCCGCAAGCTGCTAAAAGATGAGCGTATACATCGAGACAAGGTCCATGTGAAAGTCATCGGCAGAGTTAACCTTCTGCCTAAAAGTTTACAGGAAAGCATTGAAGATGTGGAGAAAGCAACGGCAAGCTATGATAGATATTTCTGGAACTTTGCGTTCGCGTATGGGGGCAGAGCCGAAATCGTCGATGCTACTAAGACTATTGCTGAGAAAGTTAAAAGCGGCGAGTTAGAGTTAACTGATGTGACCGAAAGCACCTTTGAAAAGTACCTATACACTGCACATATGGATAAGCAGGATCCTGACATGATTATACGCACTTCAGGCGAAGAACGCTTAAGCGGATTCTTGCTTTGGCAAGCCGCGTACAGCGAACTGCTCTTCTTAGATGTTTACTGGCCCGACTTCCGCCTAATCGACCTGCTTAGGGCAATTAGAACTTTCCAGTACAGAAAACGGCGTTTCGGCGCATAGAATTTTTACCTTTTTATGGTATTGTGGTGCCATTTTTGTTGTTGAAATCTATCAACAAATTGTACCTATCCCTGTTGGCGTGCTTGTTTGTGGAAAGCTTTTTTTGGGTTGCTTTTTTGTTTCAGGGCAATAAAGCACAGTTAAACTCTAGCTTTTTTGAAACGCATTTCAGGTGGATGTAAAGTGGTGCTAACCAAACAAATAAGGGGCGAAAATGGAGTGTTAGGTACGTTTTTTGGCGCTTACGATGCTTATGACATCTCTGTCTTTGAGAATGGCGTCTTCGCCGATTCTTCTTTTGTCTCGGGCATCGATGGCGTAGATGAAGCTTTCTCCAAGTTCTGTGTGGATTAAGTAAGCGAACTGATGCGCGGTTGTTCCTTTTGGAATGAGGTAAGCGTCTGGCAAGACTCTGCCGTTATGGTCAGAGAGGTGCTCTAAATCTTCCACGGGGTAAACGGTTATCATGTTGAGAAGTTTGAAGTAAGCCATGTTTATGGCGTCTTGGATGCCTGTTGAGCCTTTTTTTTGGAGCACTTTTTCACGTATAGCTTCCAAAGCCTTAATCTGAACTTGGGATAGTTTTTCCAGCTGTGTTATCTTAAAGTTGCAGTCGCCTGGCTTATAATCGATTAATTGTTTTTCAGCAGCACGCCTAAGTGCAAGCTCAGCCTCAGAAGAACATGGAATAACCATGTAATCAAGTTCCTTCATCCTCTCCAAATTTGCTTCGGCGGTTGGCAAGTCAATTTTGTTTGCAACTATCAGCATTGGCTTAGAAATTTGTCTTAGAACATCGACGAATTTTAAGAAGTCATCGTCACTCCAGCCGGTTGGTTTATCAGCGTTCAAGCCAGTTCGTTTTGTTGCTTCAAAAATGTGGCTGCGTTTTATGCCTAAGCCGCTGAGTCGTTCTTCTAGGGAGCTAAAGATGCCTTTTTTGTCTGCTTCAGCCGTTCTCGCGATTTTTGTCCAGTCCTTTTTAAGTATGCTCGCCATCCACATGGTTATCTCGTGTTCAAGAAACTTGACGTCCTCAAGCGGGTCATGTTCGCCAAGTTTGCATACCCTCCCTTCGCAGTCTGTTCCGCCTGAAGCGTCAACTATGTGGATGAGCGCATCTGCTCTGCGAATTTCGTCTAGGAACTGGTTTCCTAAGCCGCGTCCTTCCCAAGCGCCTGGAACAATGCCTGCAATGTCGATTAATTCTACAGGAACAAGCCTTACACCATCTAGGCATAATGAGTTTTTAGGGTTATCTTTCACTTTGAATTCTTCATGAACGCAAGGCGTGCGTACGTAGCCGACCCCCCTGTTAGGCTTAATTGTGGTGAAAGGATAATTGGCTATTTCTGCCGCTACCAAGGTTGCTGCGCTGAAGAACGTGGATTTTCCCGTGTTCGGTTTTCCAACGACCCCGAGTAATCGTGAATAAGACCTTTGCATATGTTACTTCACGCAGTACTGTTGCTATATGTAGTGCTATATTATTTGTGCTTATAAACAGTGAAAGAAGCCGTGATTTTTAGCTTGATAATAATCAAATCAAGTGCGGTTGTTTCTTCTTGAGCGTGCGACATTGGAAAAGCCGCTCGCGCAACCAAAAGGCAGGCTCTAAGCATCATTTCCGCTTCCTGAACTTTTGGCTATTCCTAAGCAGATAGATTGATAATCCGATTATTGCCGTTACCAAGGGAGCTCCCATCATTAGTAAAACCGTTGACGATATGAATTGGCTTTGCCAGTTCCAAGTGATGCTTGAAGGTTGGTTTATCGTGAAATGTAAATTTGCGTTTGTTCCAGTTGCTGGGGCGCTTCCTGTCCCCGTCCAACCCGTGCATACATGCTGTGTAATAATGGATTCTGGTACAGGTGAGCTTACAGAGAATGTTATATCCGCTCCAGCATTATACCAGCCGCTACCAGAAGGCGTACCATGCGCGGAATTAACCGTCAAATAATACTGAGTAATCCAACTTGCAGTTTCAGTAATTGGAGCATCCATTGTTATAGAGGACGACGCTGAATTTCCGCTATAAGAACCTGAACCTGAACCTGACCAGCTGGAAAATACGTATTGAACCCCTGCGCTGCCTACAGGAGAAGGTATACTGAAACTTTCAGAAGCACCTGAATTGTACCACCCTTGACCTGCAGGCGTACCATGCGCAGAATTAACGGTCAAATAATACTGAGTAATCCATGATGCTGTTGCTGTTATAGGTGCATTCATGGTTATGCCATTGCTTTGCACATAGTTGCTGCCAGAAGCGTCGCCAGTCCAACTATTAAACACGTATTGAGTACCGGTTCCGCCGGAAACAGTTCCAGCGTTAAGACCAGCATAAGCCGTTGAGCCACTATCATACCAGCCTGAGCCTGAGGGCGAAGCATAGGTTGAAATTACTGCTAAATAGTATTGGTGAACGTAGATTGGGTTTATTGTAATTGCCCCTGTTATGCTTCCAGAAGTGCCTGCGGACGAACTCCACCGTTCAGTTCCTGATATAGCTGTTGCAACGGTAGAGGCGGACCAAGGCGTATTTGCATCTAGCCATGTTGCCTGATTTGTGGTGGTGAGAAGCAGTTGGTAATTGGATCCATATTGCGTTCCTGATAGTATGATGTTAGATGACGGTACTGAACCGTCTGAGGTTGAATAGCTCGCTATGACTTGATACTGGTGATAATAAATTATGAGACTTGGAATTTGATTCGCCTGAGATATGGTCCAAGATGATGTTGGAGTAGCCCATCGGTCTTGCGAAAAACCTAAAATATCATTACTAACGGTGGCTGCTGTCCCCCTCAGAACCATTATTGTTTGTTGGATAAGGGGTAAGGAAATAGTATTAATTGTTTGGTTGAATTGAGAAGATGAAGTGGAAGGAGCAGTGTAATACGTTAATATTGGACTGACAGGGGTTCCACCGCCAGACACTGCATAAGCCACCTGCTGACTGAGGAGATCATAGTAATAGAAAGTTGCAGTTGACCCCGCCGGCACAGTTACGTTAGCACGTTGCGAATTCAATACCCATTCTTCTGTTGAAGACGAGCCAGTGGAGACCCCAGATATCACCACGTTAGTGCCGTTATCAGCAGTAAATGTAAGCGTGCCATTTTGGACATAACTAACCTGCGGTTGACCATCTAAAGTAAACGAAACCGCAAACTCGTTCGTGGCCGAAAGAGGAGTCGACCCACCAGCAGGAAGCAACGTTACAGATGTCATTTGTTGGACAATTGAGCCTGTGATGAACAGGTAGGCACTACTATATTCAGTAGCTCCATGGGAAGAGAAAGATTGAAGCTGAGTTGGATTCGAAGAGTAAGTTACTGGAACAGTTGTGCTGTAACTCCATTCGCCGGACCAACTAAGGTTACTTGGGTTGTATTCATCCATCCACATCCAGGCGGATGAAAGCCCAAAAGTATAATCGGAATAAGTGACTTGTGTTTCGTCTTCAGTGTACGGGTTTACGTGCCACCATTCAGTCATAAGCCCAGTGAAGAATCCGTTTACGTTACTTGGTGATGAAGTTGAACCAGTAAAAGAGCTAGTTTTGTTATCCTCATAAGTTGTTTGCGCAACTGCTCCTGTGTTCCAGTCTTTGGCGGACATATATACAAAGCCGTTATTGAAGTGAAGATTAAGAAGAACTAAATCGCCTGAATTGACTGCGCCTGAGAACGGTTTTAGTCCACCGCTGTTAGTTGGATAAATGGATTTTCCCGCCGAATCAAAAACCTCGTAGTCAAAGTTAAAACCCGGATTGTACCCTCCATTCGCATATGGCCAGTTATATGATAAGCCCACTTGATACCAGTAACCATCGTTTGATAACCCGTTCAGAAGATACGCTGGCCCATAGCCGTCTGAGTCGATTTGAGGCACTGCAGTAACGTTGTAAGCAAGGCTTGCAAAATTTTGGGTAAACGTCGTTCCAAGTTGTTCATCGTACGTTGTAGCAGGAAGCGGAGATAACGGCACCGTTAATCCCGAGACGACAGGCAACAAGGCACTTTGCATATGGCTAAAACCAGATGCATCCGCTGTCTGTGCATGCACCCCAGAGCAGAAGCAGCCTGCAAGAATTAGAAAACAAGAAATAGCGATAATCAATTCTAGAAATCGAGAATTATTTTTCGTTCATTTCCCCCAAATCATTTTTGTAGTTTCAATTTTGTTTGCTTGACACCTGAGCTTGTTCGCATTCGAACTCATGGTTCCTCAAGCCCCTCATTGCTTTAAGGCGTGTTGATAATGAATGACTCAATTTATATGGATTTGTGCGCATGCTGAAGCGACCCTTTCGTTTGCGGTTAAATACAAAAGAAAAGCGTAAAGGAACACTAGCAATCTGAAGCGTTCTCGGAATTTTTGGACCGCAATAATGCTTGCAGCGTTTTATGGCATTTGCTGCATTCGAACATTGAGTTCCCGCATGAAGGACAAAATAATTCTTGCTTAAGCATTCGCTCCAAAAGCGCTAACAATTCCGCTTTATTCTGCACCTCACGAGGGCTCTCTTGCTTTAGAACTGGTTGCTCAGCAACTTCTTTTTTCATTTGTACGTTTCCGCTTGATGCAATTTCTTGGTAAACTTTGGCTATGCTAGCCTTCCCTTCACGCAGCCTCTGCTTATCATCTTCACTTGCTTTTTCCAGTATTTTTTTTCCTCTTTCAAAGGTTCGGGTTGAAACGCCCGCTTTTTTGGCTACTAATTCAGTTGCTTTAGCTTTAAACTCGGGCTCAGCGTCATCTGACGCTAACCCTAACTGCTGATTTCGCCCATTTTTACCGCCCTTTGCCTGCCGTTTCTTTGCAAGTGCTTTTTCAATCTCAAGCAGCGGCACTGCTAACTCTATGAGCTGAAAATTGTTCAGGTGACGGCGCCTAAGGTTTACTTCGATAACGAATTTTTTTTCAAGCAGTTTATCTTCAAACTTGCGCACTTCAAAATCTGGTTCAACTCCCAGTTCGGTGCATGCGCGGTACCTGTGGTGTCCATCTAAAATTTCTAAGTCCTCGTTTACTATTATCGGGTAGTGTTGGCCTTCTGCCTGCATGGATGCTTTGAGCTCGGCAAATTCTTCTTCAGACATTTTTGGTAGCAGTTTTTGGTATTCAGGGTTTAACCGTAAGCTCATGGCAGTCGCCTTAGTCTGAGTATTTACCTTTTGTCGGTATTATTATATAAGGTGAAGGGTTAAGTCCTAAAAGGGGCAGGCTAGTTTTTGGCTAGTGAAAATGGGTCTAAAAACTTTAAGGAGAGGGAGGGGAGAGGGGATACTTTTAGCTTGGCATTTTTGTTAGCAAAACGAGGTCGAGCGCTTCTATACGGCATTCTGCTTAAAGCTAAGCGCCTGAAATGTGGGCTCCATGATGCAACAACATATTCTTTTATTTTCTCCTGAGTTTGATGTATATGCGTATGAAAACCCGCGCAGTTCGTTTGGCGGATCATCAGTTAACCGAAAAATGCGACCCGTTCTCTCTTCTCCTCTTCCTGAATATTTTTAGTTTGCCGCATTGGTTAAGATGACGATTCGCCAAACCAAACTTTTCCGTTATTAATTGGCGATACCTGCAGATTATGTTTTTCTTAAACTGGATTTTTCTATTACCTTTTGTATTTCACTCTCTGCATCGGCGAATGAATACTTTAAGGCGACATTTCTTTTTCTGAGTTCATCCAGAAAGCTCCAAAGCGAAACTCCAGCTATCTCGGAAGATTTCTCTAAGGATGTCTTCCCCTTCACGTAATTGTCAACTGCAATTTCCATCTTTACTTACAGCTCTTTAAGCCGAGAGAGTTAATACCGTTACCTGCATATTATTGTTCCGTAAGTGGTTGGCATGGTTGAAAACGAGGCAATCGTTGAGAGACTTTCCAAGGTTTTGGGTGTTCCACCGAAAGAACTAGTAAGAAAGGGATTAGAAGAGCTGCTTGAGGCGCAGTTGAGGGCTTGTTTTGCTGACATCGCTGAAATAAAGACGCGGCATGAGGTTAAAAGTGCTGCAGAACTGGAAAAGAAGATTGAGAAAGGAACTATTGATGAGAACCCGGCATGGGAAGACCTAATCGTCTTGGAAAACTTAGAGGAACGCGCCAAGAAGCTTAAAAAAGAGTTAGCGGCTCTCAAACATGCCTGAAAAAAAATAGACCTGCCAAAAAACGCAGTCTTGCCCATATACTGCGGAGCTAAAAAGAGGTTTACTTAATAGATTTAGATAAGGTTTTTACATGGTTTCAAAAAATAACCACTGAAAGCCTCACTATGCTTTTAATAACTGAAAAGCCTAAAACACATAATTAAAAAAACGCTATTTTTTTAAGCCCTAACTTTGTACCCAGAAATTTATAAGCCAATCAATCGTATGAGCTCTTGGTAATCATGTTTTAGAAAATTAGCTGAATTGTCAAACCACAAGTATTATTAAACTGATTGTACCTAAATTGTATCAAACTAATAAAAAATTAAAAAATCTCATCATTGCGGGAAACACTCGCTTTATGTGATTTACATAATCAAATAAATTTACAAATAGGAAGTGCATATTTACGGGAACATCCCAAACATTTACGATAAAGTACGTTATATCCGCCAGATTTGAAATTGAAGGTGTAGTAGAAAAACCCGATGTGATAGGCGCAGTTTTCGGTCAAACAGAAGGACTTTTTGGACCTGAACTTGACTTAAGGGAATTACAGAAAACAGGCCGCATCGGAAGAATCGAAATTGACCTACACTCAAAAAATGACAAAACCACTGGATCAATAACTATTCCAACTAGTTTAGATAGGGTTTCAACAGCGCTGATTGCCGCAAGCATAGAAAGCATCAACCGTGTCGGCCCATGCTCAGCCAAAGTTAGCTTAGATAAAATCGAAGACATCCGCGAAGCACGTAGAAAAATAATCATTGACCGAGCAAAAGAAATCCTGCATAAATGGACTATTGAGTCAATGCCAAGCATAGATGAAGTTTACAAAGAAATCTCTGATACAATGAAAATCGGCAAAGTCGAAAAGTACGGTACAGAGGAATTGCCCGCTGGTCCAGGATTAGAAAGCGCTAAAGAAATCATTGTCGTTGAAGGACGCGCTGACATAATCAATCTAATGCGCTGCGGAATTTTCAATACTGTTGCCCTTGAAGGCGCCAAAGTTCCTGAATCAATAAAGAAGCTAACTAAAGAAAAAACAGCAACTGCCTTGCTTGACGGCGACCGAGGCGGCGACCTAATACTAAAAGAGCTACAGCAAGTTACAAGTGTCAAGTTTGTTGGTCGTGCTCCAAGGGGCAAAGAAATCGAGGAATGCAGCTGCAAAGAAATCACTGAAGCCCTAGAAGCAAAGGTTCCAATCACCGAGGCATCAGGTAAACCTCCTAAAAAGCCTGAGCCGCAGCACATCACAGTTGAAGTTCCAGAACCCATAAGCCACGCCGCAAAGGCATTGCTGGGCACACTTGAAGCAGTCTTGCTAAATGACAAGTTCGAATTGATTGAGCGTTTGCCAGTAAGCCAATTAGCAGAAAAGCTCCAGCAAGTAGGCGGCGTTGACACAGTGGTTTTTGACGGCATCATCACGCAGAGAATCGTTGATATCGCAGGCGAGAAAAACATTAGACGCATAGTTGCTTCGCGAATTTCAGAAGCAGTAAAGCCTGCGTTAAACGTTGAATTGGTAACTTTCCAAGATGCAATCGCTCAAGCCTAAAGGTAATCCGTCAGGCTTCTGCTTTCTTCGCTTTCTTTCTTTTCGCTTATCAGTTCTTTTTCCGTTACTCCGAAAAAGCCTAGTATTCTCGCCGCTGCAGGAACCACTTGATTAGTTACATAGTAGTCAACGTCCACTTCATCGTACTTGGCGAAAACGTAAGGTTTCACACGGTTGTAAAATCGTCCTTTACCTACTAGTATGACAAAGCCTACTTTGTCGCCGCCTGTTAGGCGCCAGCCCTTTTCTCTCAGCATTTTTGCCGCTTCCACATGTGGAGCCTTAATAGCGTACTGTTCCGGCGGTTTTGTGAGGGTTTTCCAAATTATAAGGTCGCGGAACGGAACTTTCCTTTGCTTTAGCTCTTCTATTACGGTGCGCACGTAGTCAATTGCCTTCGCAGGCGACTGTTCCTTCAGAATTATTTCGAGAACGTGTTCTTGCACTTTTTTAGCTACTTCAGCCCAATCTCCGCGAATCACTTCTAACCCGACTATGTCTAAGGTGCCGTCAAGCCTTAGTCCTGCATACCGCTTTTTGGCTTCTGTGAAGAAAATGCGTTTGTAGACCTCGCCGACTTCTACTTCTAAGCCTAAATTCTTTTTAATCTCAGCTTTGAGCTCAAGGAGTTTCTTTTCGTCGTTGGTTAAGAAGATGCTGTCAGTGTCACCGTAAATAATCGTTAAGCTTTTGTCTTCAGCTAAACGGGTAGCGCTTAAAATGGTGTGTCTTCCCCAAGCGGAAGCTGCTTCGGCTACTGGTTTAATGTACCATCTTGCGCCAACCCAGCCAGCGTACCCATAGGCAGCGTTTGTTATGATTTTTACAGCTTTTTGCCTTGCATCTAAAATGCTGTATTCAACCGTGCTGGGGATTAAAGCCTTCATTTCTAAGCGTATTTTGTTTCTTACTTCTATTAGGTAGGTTAATGCTTCCTTGTAGAATCCGGGCGGTGCTTTGCGGAATCGGTGCTTTACTTCAGGCGCTTCGTAAACTCCAGCTGGCGGTTCAGGCTCATCGGGTGCAATGTAGGTGTCAGGCGACAGGTTGTATCGTATCATGATGTTGGGGTACATTGATTTGAAATCTAAAACCGCTATGTTATCGTGCAATCCAGGTTTTGGTTTAAGCACTAACCCCCCAGCGTAAGACCGATAGGGCTGCTCTACCCGTCTGGGTATGAGTTCACCGATTTTGTGTGTTTGCTTAATCAGAAACCATTCAACCCTAAAGCCCACCGCTGCAGTCATAACATGATCCAACGGTAAGCTAACTAGACTGGATAGTTGCATTGAAAAATCCAACAGCAACATTGCCGAGCCTTGGATTTTGCGAGCGTTGTTTAGGCTGAACTGTTTAAGCGCTTCTCTTTTCTGCTGGTTGTCCCAGTAATCGGCGAATTCAACATCCTCAATTTCAATGCCGGATGCGTTTTTCATTATGCCTAAGTAGTAAGCCAAGTTGGAAAGTGTCTTAACCTTCACTTCTGGAAAAACATCCATAAAATCGGCAAGGTCCACGTTAGCGATGCCCGTAAACGACACGTGACCGTAAATGCTGGTATGCGGCTCCTTTCTTCCTCGGTCAACATCAAACGTTTTTTCGAGCCTGTGGCTTCTTTTTATTAGGTAATCCCAATCTCGAGTGTTAGCGCCGAAGCTAACGATGAGGTCAGGGTCAAACTGGCGGATGTATGCAACAAACTGTTGAATAACAGGTTTATCATTCCTATCGTCGCCTGCCAAGAACTGCTTTTCTTCGCCAGTGCTGGCAACAGTGGATATTATTACTACAGGATTTCTGTCTGGTTTAGGTGAGCCTTCGCGGCTATAACTGATCATTGAGAAACTGAGCGTTTTGAGCTGGGGCTTGTCAACGCTCTCGAGCTGTTTTGGAATGGATTTTGCAGCATAAAGCTTGTCCGCTCTTACGCCTAATTTGTTTTCTTCTTCCTCAGCCTCCACTTCATGCCACGTGCAGGGAGCCACGTTATTGTCAATTAGGTACCGCATTGAGATGCGAATATCATCTTCGAGGCATTCTTTGACCCCTTCGAGCCCTCGAAGCGCCTTTGCAAGCTTCTCTGTTTCGGTTGCAACTTTACAGTAAACTTTTATTGCCTGCACAGGTTTGCCGAAGAACCTGCGCTCAGCAACTTCCGCCTTCACTATTGAAGGCGGGTAAGCCCTCATGATTTCCCGTGCAGTTTTCGACGGGTCAAAGTCTTCTTTGACCACAGCATAAAAATAAGCAGTAAAGTTTCTGTCAATAACGAGCACTCGGTTTCCGTTCGCATCAATTCCCCAAAGCCACAATTCAGATGTGTCACTGGCATTATCGATTCTGGGGTTAATGTCTAGGAGCCAAAAAGTAGTTTTCACAGGCAATCGCCAATTAATGCATACGACAAATTTGCCTTTAAACCTTTAATTGGCAAACAGTGGCGAATCACCCGCGTAAACTCCCCTTTTTCTTTTTTGGAGCCTTCTAGCATGGTTAACGCTGATTGCTGAAGGATTTGTTTTGCTTACCCAGTTTTCTGCAGCGCAGTCCTCATGGTTTCGTGTTTTTTGCCGAACGCGCGCTTCTCCGCCATGCCTCCTTCGGGTTTGCACATCACACGATTATTGCTGGAGTTTCCCAAAACCAGTCTGCTTGATAGGCTGTGCTCTAAAATTTTTTTCTTTCTCCCATGGTTTTTCTAGGGTACCCTTAGGCTTATAGGTAACGGTTTTGGTAACATTTTGTTGGTGACGTTTATGAAGAGGTTGCAGACGGGTATGCGGGTTGATGCGGAAATTTGGGGTGCGTATCGGAAGCTTTGCAGTCGTGAAAAGCTGCGGCCGTCCCGCCCCATAGAAGAGTTCCTCAGGTTAATGGTGGATAGTGATTCGGTTTCGAGTCTGTTGATTATGATGCGTGAGACAGCGAAGTCTCGAGTTGACGGCTACCATGCCTACGCGCGTGTGCTCTTAGACTGGTATACTCATGGCAAATTCTGGATGAAAGTTCAAGACGAGGATGTGTCTGTTGAGGGGATGCTGCTTGACGCTTTGAAGTTGGTTGTGGATGCTGATCTGCGTCGACGGATCGAAGAAGCGCTTATTGCTAAGCACTAAAAAACATTTCCAAAAAGACTACTGTTTGGAGGAACATACCCCAGGTGGCGATGTCTCCCGCGTCCTTCCCTCTTTTTCTTTTTTTCCATTCATTCAGATAATCTTGAAATTTGAGACTTCAAGAAAGTTTACACCATGCAACCCAGAAAATATCCACGTTTATATCTAAATCAAGAACAGAATATCAAGTTCAAGAAGTGTATACATGATTATTTTAAGTCTATAGTTGAGATTCCAAGAATGAAGGTAGGTTCAAAACAGGAAATTGAAACTTTGATTAATGAAGAGGCTCTCTTATTCGCTAAGTATCTGAGAAATGAAAGGCGAGACTGGAATCCAAGAATCCCAAGCCTTTAGTTTCGGCGTTTAGCACTTTCCCATACCATCACGCTAATCCTACGAGAAGTTCATAACTACTGAAGAGGTAGCGCCTGTGACTGTGATTTCTCCATTCGAGTAGCTCCAGCCCTTGGAAGTTTGTTTGCCGTCAATGTCTACTGATGTAGGTGGCTTGTTCACAGAAAAGGTTTGGTTTCCGCTCCCGCTAACTGCGTAGCTTATGCTACTGTTCGAGTTATAGCTGCTTATCACTATATTTGCGCCGATTGCAGTTACTGTAAAGTTTGAAGTAACTCCATTCAAAGTCAAATTGTTAAAGGTAAGTGCGGTACCGTACTGGCTGAAACCGTTCAGGGTTGTTGAATTGGCGAAGCTTAAGCTGTGGTCGTTTGCTCCCCAAAAATTAGTGTTAGCCGCAATGCTGACGGTTGAAGGCGAATAAGAGGTAAGGTTCGTTGAAAAACTGAATTGATCCGCTGGGTCAGTTAGGTATTGCGGTGTTCCAAAAGTCTGATAGGTGTAAGCAGTTACAACTGGGTTTGCGGGGTCGCTCATGTTGAAAGCGTAAATTCTCGCGGTCGCCGCACCTTGTTTGTTGTCATTTTCTTGCATGTTGAAGAAGATTTCTTCTCTGTTCCCTACTCTTTTGTGGTATGCTGAACCTCCAATATTAGCAGCGTGCCCATTTAGCGTCATAAACACGTTAGGATAATTATTTAGTAGGTTTTCAAAGTTGGTAGCCCACGTAACGTCTTTATGACTCGCGGTACCATACGTGCCATTTCCATTGAGAAAATTATGCGTTGCCACAATCACGTTTACATTTGGATTACATTTAAGAAGCGTCTGCATCCAACCTAAAACGGTTGAGTTAGCATCATATTCGATGTTAATAACCATAAAGTGGTAATTGTCATAAGTAAATTGTACAGCTGTGTCTTTGCCGTCGCTAATGTCCCCTACCCAGTAAGGCTTTTGCCTCATAGCTGTGACGTTAAAAGCAGGGTAGTTTCCTCCCAACCACGAGAGGTTCGGATTCCCATAGCCAATTGTTCCGTTATTAAGTTGGTCGTGGTTTCCAGCATTCCAACAGTAAGGAACACCATTATCGTAAAGCTGCATCATGGCGTTGTTGGCGTTTTTCCAATCACTCATAGAGTTGGCGACCTGTACAATGTCACCAGTGTGAACAACCATCGTAACATTCAAAGCGCGACTATTATCTACTATCCAACTGGTTAACCCATTAAATAAGTTCGGGACAGAATCACCTGAATAATGAGGGTCTGTCAAATATTGAGTGTCAGTAATCTGAATTACGGCAAATCCGTTAAGCGCGAGCGCTTTCAGCGAAGGAAATTGATTTTGTATGCTTGCTATTTCAGTCTTCAATGAATTAATTTCTGAGTTATCTGATGCTATTTGTTTCCGAAGACTGGATACAGTAGATAGTGTTGATGTATAATTAGCCACTACTACACTCATGATAATTAATAGCGCGATGCATAACGCGCCGATTCCGAGGGCAACTTTTCTGCTTACAACTTTCTTTTCACTCATAGGACTCCGCCGTCCTTTCTATAGACCTCTTACGGATAGATAGCATAGGCATCCGATTTCTTTTTAAAATTTTGCCATGCAGATTTAAGACTTTGTTTCTATTCTTGTTATGTTGCTATTGTGTTTTTTGTGTCTGTGTTTGTTTGTTTAGTAAGGGGCGCGCGCTTTCCGTTGGTGTGGTGTTGTGTGGTGTTGTGTTGTGCGGTGTGGTGTTGGTGCGTGTGGGTGTATGAGGAGAGAGAGTAAAGCTTTAGGGTTTAGGTTAAGGTTTGGTTTAATGTTTGAGTTGTAAGTGTGTTAGTCGTGTAGAAGTTTGGGTTTGGGTTTGGGTTTTATTAAAATTTAATCTTTTTCTCTGTTGTTTTCTCCACACACTAACACGCCTAACACGTACTACTCTAACACGTACTACTCTAACACTTCCTAACCAAACCCTTCATCCTTAACCTAACCCCCTATACCCCTATCCCCTATATTACACACCCTCACAACTCAACACGCGACACAACACGCAACACAACACGACACACAAGAATGGGGGTTTGAAGGGGGATATGCCCCCGCTATAATAAGAATCATCTCTCTCTGCCTGTCTCTGTCTATCTCTGTGTACATAAAATGAATGACCGCAACCTTACGGTTGCGGTATCTTCAGAAAAATTATGGATGCTTAGATTGTTCTATGTAGCGTTTGATTGTTTCAGCATTGACCTGGCCAATTGAACGGTAGAATTTACCTCTCGA
>Ga0208038_1000164_pt1 | contig 67408 bp, 53 predicted proteins | sample June2015DPH_16_1_FD_184714 | JGI IMG/M metagenome (GOLD analysis project Ga0208038, IMG submission 184714) | Peatland microbial communities from SPRUCE experiment site at the Marcell Experimental Forest, Minnesota, USA - June2015DPH_16_100... | ecosystem: Environmental > Terrestrial > Soil >...
TCTTCGGCCGCGTCGCTCCCTCAGAATGACAGGTGAAGGGAATTTCCCGGAGGTCTCAAGACATATTATCTTCTTGTTTTTTGCCATCTTTAAAAAAATGGATTCCGGAAATCCCCCCACCAAAGCCGCGAGCGCTATCGAGATTATATCGACAACTTATTGGTATTTTTAATAAGTTCACGCTAATGGCAAGTGATCTTTCGTGCGGTCTGGTCCCGAATACCAGAGAAATAAAAACTTATCGGGGGTAGGAAGTGGTCGACTCACGAAGCATCTGTTCAAAAAGGAGATTGGTATTCCAGGAATCTGTGAATTTATTTTCAGCGACTTTGTGCTATAATGCTGTCGACAAGAAGATTCTGCCTGTGGGCGATTTCATTCGGGCAAAAAGGGCCCCCAACCGTTTTTTGACTACGGTGGGCCAAGGCTACCGCATAATCTCGCTTGGGAAATGTCTACTGCCGGTCCAAGAAAGTGGTTAAGTCTTGCTCTGGTGCTCTGCTTCGTACAAATGCTCACCGGGTGCGGCACCCTTGCCAATGGCCGGGGTTGGGGGCAGGATGCCACCCTGTTTCCCGGTTGGGACCGGGTGGGCAAGGCAGCCCTGAATGCGGCTCTGGAGCCGGAAACCTGGGCGCCGGCGGCTGGGGCGGGGCTTTTTCAAATAGGTTCCTTTGATAGAAACGTATCCCACTGGGCCTCGGAGCGCACGCCGATCTTCGGGTCCCAAACCAATGCCGGCACGGCCAGCGACGTCCTCAATGGGGTGTCGATAGGAACTACCGTGATAACCGCCGTAGCCACCCCCAGCGGAGAACAATCCGGCGATTGGGCGTTGAACAAGGCCAAGGGGCTCAGCGTGGACATCACTGCAGTGGCATTGACATCGGGGGTAACATCAGGATTAAAATCCGCAGTAGACCGCCCTCGGCCCACTGGTTCGGGCCAGAGTTTCCCTTCTGGTCATGCTTCCAATACATCTGTCTGTGATACCCTTTCTGCCCGCAATGTTGACTCTCTATCAATTACTGACGGGGCTCGCCTGGGTTTAAAGATCGGGTTTACCGCCTTGACTGTCAGTACCGCCTGGGCCCGGGTAGAGGCTAAGCAGCATTACCCTTCGGATGTCCTGGGGGGCATGGCTTTAGGTCATTTTCTCGGGGCTTTCATCAACGATGCCTTTCTCGGCACAGAAACACCCAAAAACTTCTTTTTCTCATTGGAGCCTTCGAAGAAAGACATTTACTGCAGTATGCACTGGGTTTTTTAGAAGAAAAAACTGCTATGTTGAAAAACTTATCAATTGACTGTAAATGAAACCTATTCGGAACATATCTTCATTTTTACCTGGATAACTCCTTCTTTTCCCCCCTGATGTTCTGGCTTCATTCTCTCGCAGGAACTTGAAATATCCTCCCACAAAGGCTCTGGGAGCATATGGAGATAACCTCTGCAATTTTTACCTCTCCGAGGATAAATGCCCAGTACGGTGTATTATAATTTTTATCCGTCTCAGGTGGCCCTGAAGAGAGGTACGTCCTTATAGGGGCTGACTAATTTTTAGCCATTCACATACCTCTCTTGCAATATCGCTATCAGGCTGGCGGGTGGGCCTTTTTTTGAAAATTGTCAATGGCCAGCGTCAAGGCCTCGGCTCCCAGATTAGAGCAGTGCATTTTATTTGCGGGCAGGCCCCCCAGGGTTTCGGCTACCAGTTTATTGGTAATTTTCTTGGCCTCCTCCAGTTTCTTGCCTTTAGCCATTTCGCTCACCATGCTGGAAACGGCGATTGCGGCTACACAGCCAAAGGTCTGGAACTTTACGTCCTCCAGGCGGTTGTCTTTGACTTTGATATAGAACGTCATCATATCCCCACAGACGGGATTACCCACCTCACCAATGCCGTCGGCATCTTCGATAACCCCGGCATTGCGAGGATTGTTGAAATGATCCATCACAGTTTTGCTGTACATACCAGACTCCTTATTCCAAAGAGCGGGATTCTGCCCCGTTCATCACATCGGCCAGGGTGATGGAATACAACTTATCGAACAGCGCCCGGCCTGCTTCATTCCAAAGCCAACGCGTCAGGCAGGTTTGGGAGCGCTCACAAACTTTATCATTATGTGAGCACTCCACTAAACTCGTGCCTTCTTCCAATAAGGCCACGATCTCTCCCACCGTAATCTCTTCCGGGGCCATGGCCAGGGTATGACCACCTTTGGGGCCGCGCACACTCCGGATATAATCGGCCTTCTTCAAGGGAATGATAATCTGCTCCAGATATTTCACCGAGATTCCCTGCCGCGTGGCGACCTGAGCCAGGTGAATGGGCCCTTCCTTATAATGTTGGGCCATATCCAGCATCAGGCGGGTGCCATAGCGGCTTTTGGTGGAGAGCTTCATGTTTAGGCTCCTGCTCTTGCGGCCATTTTCTTCCGCCAGACCGGAGAGAGAGCACGGAGGTTTTCTACAGCTTGGGGCAGGTGCTCCAGGACATGGTGCACTTCTGCCTCCAGGTTATCGCGATTCAGGGTAAAAACCAGGGAGCCCTGGGCCACTTCCGGATTGATGCCGATGGCGCCCAAAACCGGCGAGGTCTTGAGCGCCTTGGAGGCGCACGCCGAACCGGTGTTGGCATAGATTCCCTGGCTACTCAACTTGAAAACCAGAGCCTCGCCTTCTATGCCTTCAAAGCAAAAACTGGCATGTCCTGGCAGTCTCATTGCCGGATGCCCGGTATAAAAGACGTGGGGGATATTCTCCTGGATTCCGGCGACCAAAAGATCCCTCAGCTTTGCCAGGTAGACGGCTTTCTCAGCCAACTCCGACAAAGCTAGCTCCGCCGCCCTTCCTAGGCCTACAATGCCGGGGATATTCTCGGTACCACCCCGCCTGCCGTTTTCTTGAATGCCACCGTTGAGCTGGGGCACCAGGCGCAGTTTGTTGCGAAAATACAAAGCTCCGATGCCTTTGGGTGCTCCCAGCGCCGGGCCTGAAATGGTTAACAGATCCACGCCCATCTCTTTGACATCCACCGGCACCTGGCCCACGCTAGCCACGGCATCGGTGTGAAAAGGGACTCCTGCCGCCCGGCACACCGCCACCAACTCGGAGATATCCTGGAGGGTGCCGATCTCATTACTGCCGTGACCGATGGATACCATTACCGTGGCTGAGGTGAGGGCCTTTTGGAGACGTTCAGGATCAACCCGACCGTATCTGTCTACGGGCAGGAAGGTTACTTCAAAATCGAAAAACTTCTCCAGGAATCTCGCCGAATTAAGCACCGAGTGGTGTTCGATGGCCGAAACGATCAGGTGTTTGCCTCGCTTCAGAAAATTGGCCAGGGACATGCCCTTGATGGCCAGGTTATTGGCTTCCGCACCCGAGGAGGTGAAGATAATCTCATCGCTTCGGGCCCCGATTAGCCGGGCCACCTTTTCGCGCTGCTCTTCCATGACCTCTTTGATTTCAGATCCGAGGTCATACACGGCAGAGGGATTGCCAAAACGTTCGACAAAGAAAGGCATCATGGCTTCCAATACTTCGGGGCGAACCGGGGTGGCCGCCGCGTGATCCATATAGGCTCGTTTCATGGCCCTGTCCTCAGGATAGCTTCTTTATGTAAAGTTTATAGCAATCATCGCAGGCATCTTCACAGATACCCATGAATTCTTGCCCGTGTTTGGCACACCAGGCTGGAATGTCTTCCAAGGCGCCGTCATAATCGGTCAATATTTCCAGCACCTGGCCCTGCTTCAGGTCTTTCATTAACTCCATCGGCTCCAGGAGGTGCATCGGGCAAGCACGATAGACCAAGTCAGCCGTCGCATCAGCTGGGCAATGATCCAAGAATTTCATGGCCTTTCTCCAGGGTTAGATGTTTATGTTTACTGAATTAATCTATATTAGATATGTATAGATTATACCCATCAATTAGACGATGTCAAGAGGGGTGACAAAAAATTTAACAGGCGACCCGAAAGGATTTGATGCAGGCAGTATTTGAAAATTACTTCACCGGTTTTGGACGACTTTATTTGTTATAAAACCATGCTTCTCTCAGGGAATCTCTTGCGAGCCTTCTCCAGCGGAGTCGATCTCCGGCGCAAAGCGTACCCGCTCCCCGAGCCCGACGGTCACCAGAATCTCATTGGTGCGGCTCACAAACCGCTGGAGCCAGGAGGCGGCTGGATCAGTTAACGGACAGCATTGCTATCTGCTATGTATACGCCGTCAAAATCAAAATCATCGATATTCGATACAGGAATCATATTTGTATCCTGGTCCTTGCCGGAATTGTAAATTTTTCCTTCCAGGTCAAAATTAATCTGATTTGGTTTGATGATGGTCATCCCTATCTTTAAGGCTGAGGTTCATCAAAAATCGTAGTTAAACAGCACATCGCCACCGGTGTTGCGCAGGCCCATGGTGGAGTCCGCGCTCAGGTATTTGTTTACCTTGTATTCCAGCCGCATCTGTTCGGTGTTGTCCCGGTAGAGGGGATTGGTTTTGTGTTCAAAGGTGATGCTGAGCTGCTTGGTCAGGGGCTTGTTCACCCCCACCGTTTGTTCCCCGCAGCGCATGCTGAGGTCACACACCAGGGGAAAATCTTCCCCAAAAATCTCTTTGAGCTTCTGGGTGGTGACCCCGCCAAAGGCCCCCAGGGCCTGCTGGCCCACGGTGTTGTACTCCTCCCGGCTGAGGGCAGCGGCCGGGCGTCCGTAAACCAGGTAAGAGAGCACATCCGCGGGAGGCAGTCCCGGGTTGCTGGAAAAGTGCAGTGACGGTTTGTTGACCGGGCCGGAGACATCCAGCATCAAGGTGACCTCGTCCATCTCGCTGATGGCGCGCCCCGCCAGGGTCCCGGGCACCCCGGGTTTGCCGGAAAGGCTCACCGTCCCCTCGGCCACCTTAAAGGCATGCCCCTGGATGTCAATGCTGCCTTTTACGGCCCGCATCACCCCCGCCACCCCCAGCCGCTCCTGCCCCGGCGCCTTGCTGACTCTGAGGCTGCCTGCCAGGTCCACCTGGATATCCTTGTTTTTCACCCAGACCTCTCCCGCGGATTGCAGGGTGAAGTCAACCTGCATGTTTCTCCAAAACGCCAGGGTGCGGGTAACTTGGGCCTCGGGCTCCGGCGGGGATGGTTGCACCAGGCGGATATCGGGATTGGGACCGGTCTGGAAAAACTTGGTGGCAAAGGTGGCCTCGGGGACCAGGATCTGACCGGTAAGGCGGGCGTTATTAAAGGGACCGCTGAGGGTCAGGGCGCCGTTCGCTTCCGCCTGGGAACCCTCCCGGCGCAGGGCCAGAAAATTAAGTAACTGGCCTCGCATTTCCAGGTGACCCGGGGTGAATCCCTGCAGGGTGAGATCCCCGCTGAGGCGCAAGGTGCCGCCGCTTTGCAGGAGGACCTCCGGGATGGTGATTCTGCTCCCCTGGAGCTGGGCAGCGCCAGGCAGCAGCCGGTAAGGCAGGCCGGCAAGGCGGAATTTGATCGACCCTTCCCCCCAGCGCACCTGGCCGGAAACCTGGGGATGGTGGGGGTTGCCCTGCACCTGGGCCATGATGTCCAGGGAACCCTCGGCGGCCTGCACCTGGTGGCTAATGGCGGTGAGCATCGCCAGGTTGGTCTTTTCCCCCTTCACCGTGAGGGACAGGTTTTGCTCCCCCCAAGAGCAGCGCCGGGGGCTGAGGGAGAGGCGCAAAGGAATCTGCCCGTCCCAAACCAGCCGGGCTCCCCCGGTTTTTTCCTCCAGGCTGCCATTCAGATGTAGCAGGCCGGCCCGGTAATCGAAGGTGGTCTGCAAAGATTGAAAGGCGAATTCCCCCACCTGCCCCGTGCCCCAGTTGACCTTCCCCTGGATCAGGGGGACTCCGGGCTCCCCGCCGATGGAGACCTGGCCGTCGATTTTTCCTTGCAAGGGAGGCCCCTTCATACTGAGGAGCCTGGCGGGGAAATGCCGCAGGTTCAGCAGGCCGGTCAGCCGCGTCCCCTGAGCCTCCAGCCTGGCGGTAAGCTCCCCGTCGTTGATTTTGAAGGCGGCAGCAGCCAGTTGTAGCCCCGGGAAGAGCCGCAACTGTAGCGGGCCGGTGTTAGCGATGGTGTATTCGGGGGAGCTGAACCAAAGTCTCTGCAGCACCAGGGAAACGAGGTGGGTCCGCAAGTCGGCGGCGCCCAAAACTTCCGCCTGGGCCGCTCCGGGGGCGCCGGCGGTAAAGCTGAACCGCCAAAGGTTGGCCTCCCCGCGGGCGGAAAAGTTGGCCTGGGAAAAGACCGCCGCAGGGGTGCTCAGTTCAGCGCCCCGGAGTTCCAGGTCTCCCGTAGCGATGGGCCAGCCGGCGCCGCTGGCCTTGAAGCTGAAGGTTTTCAGGGAAAACTCTCCCAGGGCCAGGTTGCTGCCGCGGCCCTGCAGGGAGCAATGGGGGTCCTGCAAAGTGCCGCTGAGGGCGCCAGCCAATTCCAGGGGCCCCCCAACTGCCACCGGCAGGTAAGGCCGGGTAGCCCCGGGGGCCAGGCTCCCCTTGAACTGGCAGGCGAGCCGGTCCCCCTCCTGGGAGCCGGAGAGCTGGGCGGCCAGCGGCCCCAGGCGAAAAGAGGCCTGGGTAACCTCCAGCCGCGGCTGCTGCCAGATGAGCCTGACCCGCAAATCTTCCAGGGGCTCGGAGCCCAAACGACCGCGGGCCTCCAGGTCGCCGGCCAGATTGAGACTGGCCAGGGCTCGCCCCTCGGTCCAGTGGAAGGCGCCGCGGAACTTGCCGTTGAGGGCAGTCTCACCGGCCCTTTCCAGACCCAGGCGGGCCGGTTGCAAATTCTCCGCCTCGATTTGCAGGTTGCCTTTAAGATCGGAGAGCAACGGGCCGTCGGCGGCCAGGGTCAGCTTGCCGAAATTCCCCCGGACCAGCCCTTTCAGGTTCTGCTCCCGGGCGTTGCCGGCCAGGCTGATTTGCAACTGCTCTACGCTGATCCCATGACCCCGGAAGGCAGAGAGGTCCAGGGTCCCTTCCAGCCGCGCCGGGGGCCAGGAAGGACCGCGGCCTTTGAGGGCCAGCCCGGCGGCCATGGGGGAGAGGTCTTTGAGCTTTTCAGCCCACTGCCGGCTGAATGGTGAAAACATCTCGGCCCCCAACCCCCCCAGTTTGGCATCCAGGTCATAGGACCACTCCCCGGCCTCAAGGCTAAGGTTGGCCTTCAGATCAAAGGAAGCCTGCCGCACCTGGCCGGCGCCGGTCAATTGATACCTGGTCAGGCCCAGGAGGGCGAGGCGGAAGTTTCCCTTGATTTCCCAGTCTTGGGGCCATCCGGGCCGGAGCAGTTGCAGCAACGCCCCGGAACCGGGACCGAGATCAAAGGAGAACAGGCCTTCGTGCCGGGGGCCCAGGACGCCTTCCCTCAGGCTGGCCAGGGACTGGCCCCCGCGCAGGACCTCCATGGAGTCGATGACCAACTGGTCATGGGCGTAGGTGAAGCCCCCCCGGAGGGCGAAGCGGCCCAGGGGGGTGGCGGCGGCCAGGTCCAACCGGCGCACCCGGAACTCCTGCTCGGGCCTCCTGGGGTGAAGCACGGTAAGGCCCAGGCTCAGGTTCAGGTCCTCAAAACGCTGGCTGACGCCGGACCGGATCACCACCACCTGGCCGTGCTCCAGCAGAATCGCAGGGAATTCCAGGGACTGGAAAGGCGGTGGCGGACGCTTCTTCAAGATGGAGGCCAGCTCCCAACCGCCCCCCCGATCCTGCCGCAGGGTGAGCCGGGGCTGGTGAATAATCAGGCTGCCGATTACCGGTTGCAAGCGCAGTAAGGACCAGAGGGAGAAGCGCATCTCCACCTTGGGGGTGTGGAGGATCTCACCTTGGGGGCCGGTAAGGGTCACCTCGGTGAAGGTGAAGCCGGTGAGGGCGTGGCCCTGCACCGCCGCCACCTGGAGTTCGCCGTTGAGGCGGTCCCGGGCCAGGTTCACCAATTCCCAGCCGCCCCAACGCCAGAAGGCCTGGGACTTGAGGACCCCCCAGCCGGCCACACCCAGGAGCAGGATGACCGACAGGCCGATAAGCAAGACCCGTCGCATGGTATAATTATACCATAGTTATTTTGTCTTGGGTGTCTGCCTGCAGCAGTCTGCCGCTAGCCTCTTCCGAAAACAGAAAACCGACCTTAAAAAGCCTGGCCGATGGAGAAATTGATATGGAAGTTATCCTTGTGTTCCGAGATGGGGTTCAGGGGAAACCCAATATCGATCCCCACCGGGCCGATGGGAGTCATGTAACGCAATCCCACCCCGGCGGCATATTTTAGCTGCCCCAGGTTGAAGTCGGGGATATTAAAGAAGACGTTGCCGAAATCCATGAAGGCCACCCCCCGGATTTCCTTGTAAATGGGAATGCGGGCCTCCAGGCTCCCATCCATCAGGGCCTCGCCCCCCAGAGGTTGCCCGGTGAGGTTCCGGGGCCCCAGGTAATCCAGGCGATACCCCCGGACGCTATCGTAGCCGCCGGCAAAGAAGCGGTAGAAGATGGGAATCTGCTCGGTACCCTGGATGGGCTGGATGAAACCGAATCTGAGGCGCCCCGCCAGGATGAAGTCGGTGCCGTCCCACGGGGCGTAGTAGTGGCGAGCCTCCACCACATTGCGGATAAACTCCAGGTTGGATCCCAGGAAATTCGGGGCAAACTCCCCGGCCCAGGCCAGCAGTCCCCCCCGGTGCGGGTCCACCGGATTATCCATGGTCTCCCGGCGCAGGCCCAGGAGAAGCATGGAGGACCGGTAGAGCTCTTCGGTGCTGGTCTTGGTGAGGATGGACAGGGTCTCATCGGGGATATCGAAGGGCCGGGCGAATTCCAAGCTGTGGCCCACATAGGCCCGGAGATTCCAGGGCAGGTCTCGTTCCAGGCGCTCCTGGGTAAAAAAGGACTTGTCGTTATACCCCGGGAGATAACGGAGGACATAGCCGCCCTGCAAGACCAAGTCGTAGCGGCTGCCCCAGAGTTGGGGATTGGTAAAGGTAGTCACCACCCGATCTTCGATGCTGGAGTACTTGCCTTCCAGGTCCAGAGTGCGGCCGCCTCCGTCGAGATTACGGAAGCGCAGGCCCAACTTGGCCCGGAACTGGTCTTCATCGCCGTACCCCAGGCCCGCTTTGAAGGAGTGCCGCTTCTTTTCCTTGACTACCACCTCCATGGGAATCCGGCGTTCCTTTTCCTTGCCGGTCTCCGGGTTGATGCTGACGGTTTGAAACAGGTCCAGACCGTAAAGCTTCCGCTGGCTTTCGTAAATCTTTTGGAAGGAAAAGACATCTCCGGGCTTGAAGGTGAGTTGCCGCAGGATCAGGTAGTCGGGGGTCTCGCCGTTGCCGGTGATCCTGATGTCGCCGAAATAGCCCAGGGTGCCGGCATTAACCGTGACCTCGATCCTGGCGGTATTTTTCTCTGGGTCCAGCAGGACCTTGCCTTCCACCGCGGTGTGGGGATAGCCGTGGTCCAGCAGATAGTCCAGGTACAGGCGCTTCAGGGCCTCGTAACCGTCCGCCGAGAAGCGGTCCCCTGGGTTCAGGGGCCACTGCTTTTTTAAGGAGGAGAGGTCCACCGGAGGGGTGGCGGGGGCCACCTGGACCTCCTCCGCGACTACCCGGACGTAGGGGCCTTCGGTGATATGCAGCTCCAACGATACCTGGTGGTCTTTGCTTTCGATTTTGGGGACGATCTCGGTATGGTAAAAACCCTGGCCCTGGTAGTAGGTCTTTAAGCGCAGCAGGTCTCCTTCCAGTTCCTCCTCTTTAAAGGCAGGAGGCTTCTTCCATGGTAAGCGGATCAGAGGAGGGCGTGGCATGGTCATTTCGGCCAGGAGCTTTTTCTTGGGGACAATCTTGGCCCCGATGATCTTCAGGGAGCGCAGCACTCGTCCTTGGGGTTCGGCGGCAGGCGGGGCCTCGGCTGCCCCGGCGCCCTTTTGGGGCGCCAGGAGCAGGACCAGACAAATCACGGCCAGCAGAGGCCTTCCCAGCCGCGGCCACCGGGTTTCGGGCCCCGGAGGCTGGGCCGGCGCCTGCCCCTGGTTATTTACCATGCCTAGATGCACCGTTCCGTCTCCGGGGTTAAATCCAGATATCGGCGGCGGCCCCTGGAATTGCCGGTGGGGAGCAGGTGGGATCGCCGGCCCCTCATCTCGACTTGGTTCCCCGGGGTGGGGCCATTTCCGGAAAGAGCGGCCGCGGCCGCGGCCGCGGCCGCCGGCGTAGGTCCGCAGCGGCTGCCGGCCGCGTCAGCAAGTCCGCCGGCAGCAGCCGCACCCAGGGAGAAAGCTCGCTAGGGCGTTGCCGGCCCCATAGGGTCCGCTGCCGGGCCCAGGTCAGGAAGATCTGGCGGGAGGCCCGGGTGAGACCCACGTAGAAGAGGCGGCGTTCCTCGTCCGGGTCGGCGGCCAGCTCCCCTGGCGGTTCCCAAGGGATGAGGCCCTCTTCGCAGCCGGCGATGAAGACGTAAGGGAACTCCAGCCCCTTGGCGGCGTGCAGGCTGAGGAGCTTCACCCGTTCCGCGGCCAAATCCAGGCCGTCCCAATCCGGGCCCACCCCCTCCCGGGGCTGCTGGCAGGGGATGCCGGACTCCTGAAGGGTGCGCTCCAACTCCGGCCCCAAGGCATGGAGGCGATATAAGACCGCGATGTCCTTGAAGCCCGCCTTGGCTCCCGGGTCCTGATGCCGCAGACCCCGGTCCTCCAGGGCCAGATGGCTCATGCCGCCCACCAGGTTTTCGATTTCCCGGGCGATGGCCCGGGCCTCGGCCTCGGGATTGGCCGCCTCTATCAAGATCAAGGGACTGGTCCCGGACTGATGGGTGGTCATGGGCTGCGGGGGCTCGGGGCCGCTGGCCTTAAGCCGTTGCGCCGCCTGCAGGATGGGCTCCGGCAGGCGGTAGGTTTCCTCAAACCGGCATATCTGCGCCTGGGGCCAATCCTCCAAGAACCTGGAAAAATACCTGGGGGAAGCGCCCCGAAAGCCGTAAATCGCCTGGTCCGGATCGCCGATCACCATGATTTCGGCGCCGGGGCCGGCCAGCCACCGAAACATGCGGTACTGGGCTTCGTTGAGATCCTGATATTCATCCACCAGCAGGTGGCGGAAGCGGCGTCGCTGGGATTCCCGGACTCCCGGCTGCCGCTCCAGGAGCAGGGTGGGGCGGGCGATGAGGTCTTCATAGTCCCATAATTCCGCAGTTTCCAGGGCGGCTTCATAGGAGCGGTAGGCCGCCAGATACCCGGGTTCCCTTACATCCTCCTCCCCCAGGTCCCGGGGATACTTCAGGGCCTGTTTCCAAGAGGTGACCTGCTTTTCCAGGGCGGCCAAGGGGAGATGGTGGTCCCGGGCCACCTGCCGCAAGAGGCGGCGGCGTTGCTCCTCCACCGCGACCTGACGCCCGCCGCCCCCCTCATCCAGCAAGAGTTGATGCCCCAGGGCATGAAAGGTCTTGATGGTGAGTCGCTCCAACCCCGGAAAATCCGGCAGCAGCCGCGTAAGGCGGTCCGCCATTTCCCCGGCTGCTTGCCGGGTGAAGGTAACCGCCAGGATCTCCTGGGACGGCACTCCCCGCCGGGATAACAGGTAGGCCAGGCGGTGGGTGAGGGCCCGGGTCTTGCCGCTGCCGGGGCCGGCGGCCACCACCAGGGCCGGTCCCATATAAGTGACGGCATGGCGCTGGGCCCGGTTCAGGGAGCCCAGCAGGGCATCATTTAGGAGAGGGTTTTCGGTTTTCGGTTTTCGGTTTTCGGTGGGTTCGGCGGCGGCTGGCCCTCGATCATAAACCGCCGCGGGTTCCCGGGCCGCAGGGGTGGCCGTGACTGCGGCGGAGAGGCTGAAAAAGGCCCCCTGGCCCTGCAACTGCCGGCGTTCCTCCGGGGTGAACAGACGAATCTCCCCATACTCTCCGTCGTAGCCCCCGGCAATGTGCACCTGGCCCCGGCGCATCTTGTCCACCGCCCGGGCCAGCAGAGGGCCACTCTCTCCCCCTTCCCGGGCCAGGTCCTCCAGGGGCAGCCGGCGCAGGATCCGCAGTTCCGGGCCCAGGGCCTCCAGCAGCCGGAAATAGCGGTGGCGCAGCTTCCGGCTGGCGGGGCCCACCTGCAGCACCTCGGCCAGGATCTCCGGCAGAGAGATCAGGGACTCGTATGGCCTGGCCCCGGGGTGAGAGGCTCCCGGGGGCCGGTCCGCCAGGTCCTCGACCCGGTGCAGCACCCCGAAAGTCAAGGGCTTGCCGCACCCGGGGCAGCGGCCCTGGAGGGCCACGGCCTCCTCCGGGTTGAGGCGCAGACCGCAATGACGGTGCCCGTCCAGATGATATTTGCCCTCCTCTGGAAAGAACTCCAGGGTACCGGCAAAACCCTCCCGAGTCCGCAGGGCCCGGCTCAGATCCGCGTAGGTGGGGGCCACCGTCAAGAGGTTGGCCTCCCGTCCCAACTTCTGGGGCGAATGGGCGTCGGAGTTGGAAACCAGGGTGAAGCGGTCCAGGGCACCCACCCGCCAGTTCATCGCCGGGTCGGAGGACAGCCCGGTTTCCAGGGCATGGATATGGGCCAGTCCGTCTTCAAAACACTCTTCCAAGGAATCGAAGCCGCTTTTGCTCCCCAGAACGGAGAACCAGGGGGTCCAGATGTGGGCCGGGATCACCAGGGAGCGGGGATCGATTGCCAGGACCAATTCCAGGAGGTATTTGGCATCCAGCCCCAGGATGGGGCGGCCATCCGCGGCCACGTTGCCCAGGCGGGCCAGGCGCTCCGATAGTTGCCGGGCCGCTTCCAGGCCGGGGAGCAGCAGCAGCAGATGGACCTTGCGCACCCGCCCTGCCTTTTTATAGATGGCGCTGACTTCGCCGGTGACCACGAAGCGGACCTGGGTGGCCTCCTGCCAGGCGGGGCCCCGGAGGTCTTGCTCGAAGGGCAGGGCCAGCTCCTCTTTAAGGACATAGGTCCCCTCCGCCACCGGCTCCAGCCGGGCGGCCATCTCTTTCAGCCACTGCGGATGAGTGCAGTCCCCAGTGCCCACCAGGTGCAGCCCTTTATACCGGGCCCAGAGGTCCAGATGCTCCAGGTCGGCCAGCCGGCCGGTGGCAATGGAATAGTGGGAATGGAGGTGCAGGTCGGCGATAGTTTCCATGAATTTTTGAATCTACCATAAATCCGAGGCCGATACCACCAACCTGCTTCCACCCGAGACCAGACCCCGGGGAAATCGGGGTTAGCCTCTGGACTTAGGTGAACCTTATAGTCCACAACTCAACCCCGTGGAACATATCTGGGATGAGATCCGGGAGAAGTGGTTCGCCAACGAAGTTTTTAATAGTCTGGATGCCGTGGAAGATCGTCTGGTGGAGGCGTTAGTCGCCTTGGAAAACGACAAAGAATTGGTCGCCTTCTGACCTTAAAGCAGCTGGGCCAACACCGCTTCTAATAACCATTATTATTTAATAGGTTCTACTTTATGGCGGAACCAGGCCTGTTCTAAAAACAATAAGAGCGCTAGTTATAAAATCAAGGTGGAGGGATATTAATTTACGAGGTCTATTTGTTGGTAGTAGATTGGGAAATTGCGGGGGGAGGGCGCCAAGGTTGTAGAAAAAGAGAAAAGCCCCTCCACAGAGGGGCTTCTGATACCATACTTTTCCCCCGGATTACAGAGAAGCTTTGGACTTGGTCTCTGACCAGGCCGGTTCCACCTTCTCCTCGAAGTAGGGTTGGAAGACATCCTCGTCCAGGCGGAGCATCAAGCCGCCGCACTGGGCGCACAGGGCCGTGTGATCATCAAGTCCGGCCACTCGTTGGTCCCGGCCCCCACAATCGACACACTGGTAATCGTAGATCGGCATAATTAATCCCCCCCTTACAGATTAACCTTAATCCCTGCAATAATTGTACCTTACTGCCAATATAATTAACTTCATGGCTAATCAATTAATTTCAAATAATAATTTGTCAACCCCTTGAGACGCAAAAATTCGGTCTTAATATTTTGCCAGGGCGGAGAAGGGTAAATTGGCCTAATCCGTGGGTGAATTTTACCCATGGCTCGGAGGCAGAGAGGGTACGACCAATATACCAGGGCCGCGGCGCACCAGATCGTCTGCGCCCCAGTGCCCCCTTAGGGCCCGGGGCGCTCACCACCTGATTACCGCGGCCATGGTTTCCTGATTAACGGTGGTGGCCAGGGCGGGCTTGGAGCACGAGAGGCCCCTGGCTATTTTGTTCACCCCTTGCCCGCGGCGGGTTTTTTTTCTGGCTTCTGGGGCTCATCTGTCCTATATTCCCTCTAAGAATCCGGCTGATCCGGCCGGATAAGAGGAGCCCCCCGAATTCACGGGGCCGCCCCAGGCTGACAGGAGGACAGCATGTCTGAACCGTTAGGATACTTCACCTTTGTGCTCCACTCCCACCTCCCGTATGTCATTGGCCACGGCCGCTGGCCCCACGGCATGGATTGGCTCAACGAAGCCACCGCGGAGTCCTACATCCCGCTGCTTCAGGTTTTCAACCGCCTGGCGGCCCAGGGCCTGACTTCCGGGGTGACCCTGGGAATCACCCCCATTTTGGCGGAGATGCTGGCCGCGGAGACCTTCCGCCGGGAGTTCGACGAATATCTGGACCGAAAGATCCAGGCGGCCCGGGAAGACCTGGGCACCTTTGAGAAGCTGGGTGAACGCCATTTCGCCTCCCTGGCCCGGATGTGGGAAGACCACTATCGGGGATTGCTGCGGGCCTACCAGGAGGATTTTGGTCAGGACCTCCTGAAGGCCTTTACCGGCCTCATGGACCAGGGAATCCTGGAAATTATCACCTCCGCCGCCACCCACGGGTATCTTCCCCTGCTGGGGCGGGACACTGCGGTGCAGGCCCAGGTGAAACAGGGGGTGGCCGCTTACCGCCGCCACTTTGGGCGGGACCCCAAGGGCTTCTGGCTGCCGGAATGCGCCTACCGGCCCCGCTACCGCTGGGTCCCGCCCCTGTCCAATCTGGCTACGGAGCCGGTGCTGCGCAAAGGGGTGGAGGAGTTCCTGTCGGAGAATGGCCTCGATTACTTCTTCATCGATTCCCACCTCCTCAAGGGAGGCCGGGCCATCGGGGTCTACAAGGATCGCTTCGAGGCCCTGGAGCGCCTCTGGGAGCGGTTCGCCTCCCAGTACCAGGAACGGCCGGAGGAAGAGGATAAATCCCCCTACCAGGTCTATCTGGTGAGTTCCGCCCCGGAGAGCAAGCGCCCGGTGGCGGCCTTCACCCGGGACCCCAAGACCGGCCTCCAGGTGTGGAGCGGCGAATGGGGCTATCCCGGCGACGGCAATTATCTGGACTTCCACAAGAAACGCTATCCGGGGGGGCTGCGTTACTGGGAGGTAACCAGCGCCAAGGCCGATCTGGCGGACAAACAGCCCTACCACCCGGAGTGGACCACCCCCCGGATTCAAGAACAGGCGGATCACTTCGTCTCCATGGTGGTGGACCTCCTGACGGAGTTTCGCCAGCAGCATGGCCGGCCGGGGATGGTGGTGGCCCCCTATGACACCGAGCTCATCGGCCATTGGTGGTTCGAGGGGCCGGAGTGGATCTACCAGGTGCTGAGCCGCTTCCAGGCCCACACCCAGGTGGCCCTCAGCCCCGGCAGTCAGCTCCTGAAAGAGGCGGCCCCCCGGCACGTCATCTCCCTGCCGGAGGGCTCCTGGGGTGAAGGGGGCTACCACTGGATCTGGCTCAATGAGATGAACGACTGGACCTGGCGCCATATCTATCTGGCCGAACAGGAGATGGAAGACCTGGCCCGGCTTTATGCCGGGGCCTCCGACCCGCGCCTTATTGACCTCTTGAAGCAGTGTGGCCGCTCCCTCTTCCTCCTGGAGTCCTCGGACTGGCAGTTCCTCATCAGCACCTTCAGCGCCCGGGATTATGCCGAGCTGCGGGTGGTGACGCACCGCGACGACTTCAAGCGCCTGGCCGCCATGGTCCGGCGCTACGCGGCGGAGGGGGACCTGCCCCAGGAGGACTGGAATTATTTCTCCCTCTGCCGGGAGCGGGACGACATCTTCCCGGACCTGGAACCCGGGTGGTGGGCCGGGTTGCAGTACCCACCGGCCGAGATCGAATGAGGCGAGAGGATTAAGAGAAGTTAACCATTCTCCTTTCCCGGGGGCGGTTTGCCGACCGCCCCCATTTTTTTTTGAGGGGATGGCCGGAAAGGGGATATAATGTCCCCAGTAACCAAGGGGTGTGAAGATGTGTGTCTTCTGCGGAGGCCAATGCGGCGGCGTCGGAGATTTTTTTATTTCCCTGGGCTTGCCGTTCCTGGCACTCTACTTTTTCAAGGTTAAACGGGCATTTTTAAAGATAACCAATCGCCTGGTCCCCCGGGGCTCCGTTGTCCTGGAAAAACCGCCGGAGGCCAATAACTGTAGCTGTTGCGGGGCGCCGCCAGGCGAGTGCCGGGGGCCGGCTGCCCCGGCAGTTGTCTTCCGGGAGCCGACCGCGCCTTCCCTGGAAACCCTTGCGACCCTGAAGCTGGATGATCGGGAAATATCCCCGCAGAGGGGTAGGGAGCAGGAAGTCAGAGGCTGGCTGTTGTTTTTATGCATAAATCTGACCTTAATTATCCCATTTTCCTCTATTTACGAAGCCAGTTCCGCCTTGGGAATGTATTTTCCTGCCGCTAGCTCCATACAGGTATTCTTATTCAGACAGTCACTTTCATACCATCTGGGAGTCATTGCGGCGACGACATTTTTAGCCATATTCAGTTTCTATGCCGGGCTGAGCCTATGGCAGCTAAAACCCAAAGCCGTCAAGACTGTTAAGCTTTTCCTGATAACCCAATTGTTACTGATGATACTTCTCATTGCCCTCCAGCCGTTTATGGTTTTTCCTCTGGGCGCTAATCCGACAAGTTTTGGAGATACCATCCCCAGGCTGATACCCTTTCTCTCCTATTTCAGTGTTTGGTATGCATATCTCAGTTTTTCCAGAAGAGTCCATCTCACCTATCAAATCCTGCCCGCGGAGCCTCCGGTCGGGCAGCCCGCCTGACCTGCAGGTTAAGCCCCAACGGAGACCTGAAGAGTCCCGGAGCTTAACTTTGGGGTCGGCTGGCCTTCCCCGGCCCGGCTCGTTTATCCTTTGTGGGGGTTTAGCTACAAAGGGGCCAGTTTTGTGGTTTTTTTGCAACTTTTTTTGCCAAGAGCGGCGGAGGGTTCTCGCCCGCGGTTCGGTCCTTTAGGAGATAACCTTCCTAAATCCCGGCAACTTGGCCGGGCGCCGCGGCCCTGACCCCCCGACCTCGGCCGCTCCGGCATGGGGATTGCACCAAAGGAATCGAGGGGGGAGTTATGATCTGGCAAAAGACCCTGGCCCAGCCTCTAAGTTTCAGCGGCATCGGCCTGCACTCCGGCAGGCGGGTGGAGGTGACCCTCTACCCGGCCTTCGCCAACCAGGGCTTGACCTTTGTGCGCGCCGACCTGCCGGGCCGGCCGCAGATCCGGGCCCACTATTCCCGGGTGGTGTCCACCACCCGGGCCACCTCCCTGGGGGAGAATGGTACCACCCTGGCCACGGTGGAGCACCTGCTGGCGGCCCTGGGAGGTCTGGGGGTGGACAATGCCCGCGTCGAAGTGCACGGCCCGGAGGTGCCTATCATGGACGGCAGCGCCGCCCCCTTTTCCCGGCTGATCGCCGAGGCCGGCCTCCGCTCCCTCGCCTGGCCCCGGTCTTATTTGATGGTGCGGGAAACTGTGGAATTGCGCCAGGGGGAGCAGTGGATGCGAGTGAGGCCCGGGGTGCCCCGCATCACCTACACCATCGACTTTGAGCATCCCCTCATCCGGCGGCAGAGCTACACCGTGCCGCTGCGCTCCGAGAGTTTTATGAGCGAAATCGCCCCGGCCCGCACCTTCGGATTCCTCAAAGAGGTCCAGTTCCTTCAGAATCGGGGCCTGGCCCGGGGCGGCTCCCTGGATAACGCCATAGTCCTGGATGAGGGGGGAGTCTTGAACCCCGGGGGCTTAAGGTTTCCGGAAGAGTGCGTGCGCCATAAGATCCTGGACGCGATGGGGGACCTGGCCCTCCTGGGCCTGCCCCTCTTGGGCCACCTGGAAGTGGGCAAGGGCAGCCACGAACTGCACCTCAGTTTCCTGCAACTGCTCATGAGCCGGGAGAGCAACTGGCGCCTCTGGATTCCTTCGGGCCGCCAGGAGAGACAGCCCCCCTGGTGGGAAACGCCGCTCTGGGAAGAGGCCACGGCTTAAGAGACGGTTTTCGGTTTGGGGTTTTCGGTTTTCGGTGGGCAGACCAAAGGGTCTGCCTTTTTCATTCATAATGGAGAGGCAGGGGCGGAGTAAAGATGGTAATAGGTCTTCTTAGATATGGCCTGCGGAAACCAAGTTATGATAATCATATCAACACATTTGCTAGAGAGTAGCGTGTACAATATAAATAGCAGTTAACAACTGCTGGCCAATAATTAATAGCCGGGATAAGGATAGCGGTGCAGCGGTTCATTTGATCCTCCGCCACATCGCTTGTTCGTTAACAACTCAGTAATTCTTACTCCACCTTATTAACTGCCGGTGGTTTCCAGGTGCCGTCCAGGATCGAAGGTGGCGTGGTATTCGGCCAATACATGCGTAGCGTGAGCACGAAAGGACCTTCCGTTGCTGGCAGCCAGTTGGCTTCCTTGTCCTTTCCCGGCGATTTATGCTGGAAATATAGCGTCAGCGACCCATCGTGGTTGTATTTCAGCTTATTCCGTGGACTCACGGTAAGCTTGTTCAGTGGGTTGGGGTAGAACCACAAGCCCGTTGGGGTGTTCTCGTACATCGTGATCGACCAGAAGGCCAGGGGGTTCACCGGCGGCAGTTGCCCCTTGGGGAAGGTCAGGGTATACTGGTAGGCCCCTGAGAGCTTTTGCCCCGTGCTATCAACGTAGGTTATCGGAAATGTCGATACATTTGGTAGTTGCGAAGGCCAGCCTGCCGCTGCCCACGTGGCGCGCTCAAGATAGTTGGTGCCGTAGCGGCCGCCGACCAGCTTCACCCGCCAGCCATTTACGTCCTTACCCGACGATTCCCACGCCGCGTTTATACGCTTGAGCGCCATCGCAGGCACATCCTTCAGGGCCGTCTGCACCGCCGGGTCGAGCTTGCTGGGGTCAAAGGGTTTTCCTGGTACGATGCCGATCTTGGCCATCCGTGCCAGCGTGGGCGCGTCCTCGGGGGCCGGAGGCGCCGCGCTCCCCATCAGCTTGGTCATCAGGTTGAAGTAGCCGGTCGTTCCCAGGCCGAGAATCACCTTCTGTGGCGCTTCGGCCATGCTGAAGCCCGGATTCGGATTTACGGGCGGCGCCGTGAAGGTGTAGGGCTTGCCGTATGCCGATAAAGGCACGACCTTGTACTGGGCCTGCAGGGCATGCACCTTGGCCAGGTCTTTTTTCGTGTCCTGCGCATAGGTGCGGCCCAAAATGACCATGTAACGCGTCGGGAAGCTGATATGCGTCATACCCGCTGGGACCGTCCCTTTCCAGCCCGGGCCGGTGAAGAGATAGGTCATCGCCTTGGAGCCGCTGGTGTTGATGCCCACGCTGTCCTTAACAATCATCCATAGATCGGCCAGCTCGAAGGTGAAGAAGCGGTGCTTGATTTCGGGATGGCTGAACACCTGCGGCTCGGACAGGTCGAGCCACGCCACCGAGTAGAGCGTGTCGGCATTCGGCGACGAGACGACATGGTAGGTGGCCGGAGGATAACGCTTGACGTTGAAGAAGGTGCCCGTCGGGGCGCGCAGTTCTTCAACCTTTGGCACATTGCTCATCTGGACGCGGATGACATCCGAGGTGATGAGCGAATAGCCGTAGATGTAAGCATCTATGGCAATCTCCTGGGCTTCCTTGGGGGTCAGTCCCTGCGGCCCCTGGGCCTCGCCAGAGGCTGGCAGGACGAGGAAAGCACAGAGCACCAGCAGCGTGCAAGCTGCCTTAACAAAGGCAAACGGACGATTCATAGTTGTTCTCCTTTGAACAGATTATAGATTCCTCAAAGTATCTCTGGATGCGCTCGCACCCAGAGGCAGAATCCTTACCGACTCAATCCACACGCACGACGCCCGGCATATTGTAGCTGCCGCCGATCACTGGCGTGTAAGGCCCGTAGAAGCGGGCGGCGAACTGGAAGCCACCCTTCGGCGCGGGCAGCCAGTTCTGCCACTGCTTCGGATCGGTCGGCTCGTCGTGCTGGACGTAGATCACCAGCCTGCCGCCCTCGATGTGCAACTTGCCGCGCTTAAGCATGTAACTGTTGAGCGAATAGCTGTCGTCTCGAGAGCATTTTCAATGCCCTCCTTGTCTTGGTATTTCTTTCTAAAGGTCAAGGAGTTCTGCTTATCCCTGGGAAATTGCTGTCATTGGCTTTTCAAGGATCCGCCAATTTTTTCCAATTATTCAAAGATCGGCTTCTTGATAAGGCTTGGCAGCACGGGTATGAAGTTGAAGCGAATATTGAAGCGCTGGCCAAAGTCGTCTGGGTGGACAGGCATCCACTGGAACTCCAGGAGGGACAGGATGGGTACGCCCCCGAGCCGGAAGGTCCGGCCGACCCCCAAGCCGAGGGGGAAGGTGACCTGGTTTCTGCCGTCGGCCCGCCAGTCAATGAGGATATTGGGGGACATGCTGATCTGCCAGGCGCCGGGCAGCAGGCGCGCCAGGAAGTATTGGATGTTTGTCTGGCTGGTCACCGGGGTGGTGGGACTCCCGGCCATGGACCACCAGTGCTGGGGGAAGATGCCGCCCACCCAATTTTTGCTAATAAACCCCAACGCCACTGACGGACCCATCTGGAACTTGCCCTGGCCCAAATCATGGGTGGGGGCGGTGGGGAAAATGAAGGTGGGGCCGAAGCCCAGGATCACTCCTGGGATATTGGGGGACAACAGGGTGACCAGGGCGATGTCCCCGAAGCTGCCGGTACGGCTCCAATCCAGGAAGCCGGTAGCCGAATTCACCCCCCCGATATAAGGATTCGACAATATGGGAATCACCGGACGAGGAATCAGGGTCCAGTTTTTGGTCAGGGGAATGGGGAGCACCGGCTGAAAATTGAAGACGAACTGCCCACGGTAGGCGGGACTCAGGTTGCCTTTATAGAAGTACATATTGCTCTGGGTGGTGATGTTCCACACCGAGGTGACGGGGTTGTTGAGCTGTTTGCTCAGCTCCTCCAGGTCTTGCCGATCCCCTTGGGCCGATGACTCTGGGGTATTGCTTTTACTTTGGTTATTCTCTAAGGCAGCTTGGGCCAAGGCGGTAGTAACAGCTGCCAGCATGATCACCAGCGCGAGGACAGACAGGCGGAGGATTTTTGAACATTTGCTGGACTGTCTCAAAGCTACATCTCCTCAATCAACCCGTTGAGCCAAAGGCATCTTATAAGTTCCGAAAATTAAGGGTGCATAAGGACCATAAAAGCGGGCAGCGAAACGGAAATCTCCTTGAGGGGCCGGCAACCAGTTCTTGCGCTGGTTTGGCTCTGCGGGTTCCTCGTGTTGAATATAAAAAGTGAGTCTGCCGTCTTTATCCACGGAGAACTCGCCCCTCTCGTACATAAAACTGTTGACAGTGTAGCGCTTGATTTTGTTGTCAACAAAGTAGCCCTGGATGTCGTAGATAGGGATAGACCAGAACTCGCTGACCGGCGGCAGGTTCTTGGTATCAAAAGTCAAGGTATACCGGTATCTCCCGTTGAGTTGCTTTCCCGCAGAATCCACGAAGCAGAGGGCGCCGGTATGAGATTTGGCCTCAGGGCCCCCCCAGCCTGCATCAGCAACCACTGCCCGCACCAGATAATCGGTGCCGTACCGACCCATGTCCTTACTCAGCATCCAGCCGTTCATATTGATGAGGCTGTTCCGGGTTGCCGACTTAACAACTTCCTTGCCGGTCATAAACCCTTTCTCCAGTGCTCCCTTCTGGGCCTGGCTTAAGTCCTCGGGGTTGAACAACTCATTCGGCGCCAGGCCAATTTTAGCAAGGTGCGCCAGTGTTTGCCTTTCCTTTACCGAGTCAGGTCGCCTGGTCATGGATGGGTCATTTAAGACCAGGCTAAGCAGCCGAAAAAAGTCCATGGCAGTCTGTTTTTCCACCAGGGCCTCGGTCAATTCGGCCATACCGGAGAAGCTGGCATAGGTGCCCTTAACCTTGGGTCGTTTGTCATAGGGAACACCCCTTTTCCCGTTGGCGATCCACCCATTGAGGGGGGTTGTGGTCACCTGGTCCTGGTATTCGTTGACTATGTGCACCTCATCCTCACTATAGTTCTTGAGAGCCAGGCGTATGACCATGAAGCCTGTATTGGAGGGCGCCTGGATGATCTCAGTTCCCTTGAACTCGTCCGGGACCTTCCCTTTCCAGCCCGGTCCTAAGAGGAGATACTTTTGCGCCTTGGTTCCGGTGAATTGATTGCCCGCATAGAAAAAGTAGTCGCCATATTGGTCCATGGTCTGGAAAGAGTAATATCGATCTTTGATGGCAGGCAACTCCACAACTAGCGGTTCCTTGGACAAATCGAAAAACCCAAAACCATACAGGGTGTCGGCGTTCGGAGTAACGATCTGCCGAAGCTCCGGGGTAATGGGCTTGCGCAGCCACCACAGTCGATTGATCCCAACATAATGAGGTGAGCTTTTCAGTTGGGTGTAGCCATACCGCATCTCATAGAACACCACTTGCTGGAGCCCGTAAATATAGGCCTCTTGGGCGATGGCTTGGATTGTGCCCAAGGGAAGATCCTTACTTATTGGAGCGGCTGCCACAGTTTGCGCACAGACGTTGAACCAACAGATGGCCGCAATGAATACGATGAACAAAAACCGGCAAGGCGTTTTCACCATGTCATAACTCCTCTTAAACTTCAGGAATTGTCAGTTAACCTTATTACTTACAATTACTTCGTCAGACAGTCCGCAATAATTAGATAGACCCTCATAAGATGCGAAAATTCGATTTTCTGTCCGTATAAGATGCCAATGGATCCTCCAGGAACCGAATCCTTCCGTCGGCGACATATTAACACAAGTCTTGGTAAAAAAAAAGTGTGGTTTTGTCCCTAAGGTTTGAGAATAGCATCCCCTCAAAACGCCAGCTGATTTCTGGGATAGGTTTTCCCCCATTCTCCGCCTTAGCCGCAAACCGAGGGGTAGTTGTTCAAATTTCCATACCAGGTTTGTGGACACAAACTGAATGTGGTTGGGGAAGTAATCTCCGGTCAGCTGACTGCAGAGGGAGGCCGCCGGAACTGCTGTAAAGGTAGGAGTTGATGATTGAAGGAAAATCGTAAGTCTCATCTAAGTCCCATTGGTTATTCCATGGCTGCAGAAGGCCCAACTCTTTTTCAGGCAAAATCCAAACCCGGGGGGCAATATTGTCTGAGCTACCAGGAGAGGAGGTGAAGGAAATTGTTCCCGGACAGTGAGGAGCTAAGAGCGGAGCTTTGCCAATAAAGCCATTATCGGCCAGATCAGCTAGCAATAAGAATGCGCATATAAGGAACAATATGCGCTTCATGGTCTTGTCCCATGGATTTAGTTTTAGAGCTGCATTATTTAGCAGACTTTGTAATTTTGTCAATACAAATTAAAGCAAGATGCGTCCAGGGTGTTTATAAATTTGTTGTGCCCATATCCCCTCCCGCGTTGCTGCTATGAACCGGCATCCTGGGCTTAGCTGGCCGACGTTTTGGGCGGTAACGCCAGGCTTCTGTGAAGCCATTGCTGGCAGGGTCAACTATGGCCCTGCCTTTTTTATGGGCAACGTAAAAAAGGAAATAAATGATTACTTGTCAAAGCAAATCCTTATCACCGACCCAGCAAAAGATGCATAGATGATTTGCATATGTTCCAGGGGAATTTGTGGGGGGAAAAGATTTCGTGTGTCGCAGATGGTGTTGCAGGCGGGCAAGATAGCGGTCCGCAAGTCGAAAAGAGTCGATTTGTTCTGGATATGGGAAGTCTAATGGCCCGGTGATAAATTGATAGGCATAGCAGGTATCCGCACTTTATGGATTTTACTCAGGTTTCATGATGCCTTGCTCTCGGGGCTTGCGCGTCATTAAAAACTGAACGCAGCCCCCAGCATGGGACCATGAAACCAGCCGTGGACTGTGACATCCTTGGCGCCACCTCCTCCCGACCCATAACGGCCGCGATAGCCCCCATAGATACGAATGTTTTTATGCACCTGGTAACCCACCATAGCCTCAAGCACACTATCCACGTGGTTGTAGGCGACGAAGCCAAAACCGCCGCAGTCGGCTTTTAGCAGGAGATTGAACTTCGGGGTCAACCAAAAACCGAGCCGCATACCGACAAAAGGTTCAAAAATCGAGAACCGGAGGGAACTAATAAATGACCCGTTGCGGGTTACCTGCTCCTGGTCTGAGGTATTGGTTACGGTGGCATTCAGGCCCAGCCTGGTGTCCTGATTGAGGTAAGTGTACCGGAGACCGCCCAAAAGCTCGAATGACGCCACGGGAACCGGCTTTTCGGGATTGATGGGTATGGTTCCCACGAGATAGCGCAGCCCCACATCCTGCCAGAGGAGCCGAGACCAAAGCTTAAGGTTGCCCGAAAGTTGCAGGCGCACCGGAACAGGAAGCGGCTGTCCTTTTAGCTCTCTGGCTCCGCCGGCGCTGATTGAGTCGCTGATATAGATAAAATTGGTGTCGGATATCAAACCCCATCTACCCTTCCAGATCTCCACCCGGCCCATGCCTCCCATGACTTTGCTGAAAAGTAAGGGGACCAGGTTATACCAGGGGACGTCGGCCACGGTGGTGCCCCTGAATCTGCTTTGGTGGCTGAGGTCAAGATGAGCCCCTGGAACCCATAAGTACGGAGCCAGAAAAAACTGCCAGCCTTTCTTATAGATGGGGAGGCGGTCATCATCCTTGACGGCAGTCGCTTTCTCTGGGGCGGAACCAGACACCTCCCTGACAGAAGCCGGCTCTTCCTGTGAGTAGGCACACGTGCACCAAACGAGCAACAGGATGATGATAAGCGTGGTCTTCCATCCCCTCATGGTCCCCCTCCCTGACGGTTAGTTTTCCTGGGCCCTCTTTGCGCCACCCTGGAGGAACATCTTGGTCCCCATATCCCACGGTCATTTTAATTATTCTTGGATTTAATAAAAGATAAAGAGTTTTCTTTGTGAAGACCTGCTTTCTGCGGTATCTATCTTGACAACAGGCATTTAAAGCTACTAATTGGGATCAATTGCCCGTTTCGGGTGCAAGTTCTTCTGGATTAATCCCGCCGAATAAGGATGCAGGTTGCCGATTTTCCTGAGGTTGTCCATATGGGGTAGGAAAGTGAAGTAAGAATAGCGGATTACCTGCCAGGAGTGAAAATTATCGGCGCAGAAGTATAAGTTCCGGATATGAAACGGATATGGGAAGTTTTGGGAGCCGTGATAGGTTTCGGGTCATAGCAGGTATGTTCTAGTCATCCTTCCCCATGGAGAATGAGGCCGGACCAGAAATAGGGTTGCGGTTCTTAGGCCCGGACCGCTATGGTGGAGCTAATATAATAGAAATGAGCGACCTGCGCCGCGGCCGCGGCCTCCAGTAGGGTAATCTGCCCCCTCAGGTCGCTTTCCACCAAGTCTCCCGGGTCGTCTGAAAAAGACCAGGCCAGGTGGACCACCATATCTCTGTCTTTGACCGCTTTATCTGCCAAGGAGCGGTCTTCGACCCTTCCCCGGATCAGTCCCAGCTTCTCGTGACCTGAGATTGGTAGTGTATCAGCATGGGTGTCGAGAAACCTCACCTCGTGGTTCATTCCTAACAAGGCTGAGGTGAGGTCCCGGCCCACTGCTCCCGCTCCACCGGCAAGTAAGAATCTTATTGGACAGCGCCCTTCAGGGAAAAATCCACTTCCCCCCGGGGGCAATCGCTTTCCCCAGCTCCGGCCTGGAGATATACTTCAAGACGAGCGCCCCCAAAGCCGCCAGCACAGCCAGGGCGGCGGCGCCGTAAAAGGTGAAGGTCCAGCCGGCCCAAAGCATGGCGGAAGAACAGATAACTCCGCCGACCATACCGCCGACGCCCTTGGCACTGTAAACGAAGCCATAGTTGGTCGCCAAATAGGCGGTGCCGAAGCGGTCCACGGTGATGGACGGGAAAAAGGCAAAAATTGGCCCGAAGCTGAACATAGCCACCACCATCAACAGCACAAAGAAGATAGGGTTGCGCCCCAGGACCGGCAGCAAGGCCACGGCCGCGGCGCAAATGAGAAAGTCAATCACCATGGCATTCTCACGTCCCAGCTTGTCGGAGAGAAAGCCCCACACCACACGCCCCAGGCCATTGCCGATGCTGTTCAGGGTAACGGCAAGGATAACAATATTGGCGGCTATGCCCAAATCTTTGGCGAAGGGCTTGGCCTGGGCCGTTACCATCAAATAACCGGAGGCCATGGCTACAAAGATTAAGTATATTAAGTAAAATTGGGGGCTCTTCAACATCTCCAGGGGAGTGAGACCGCGCTCCTGTACCTTGGGAGCAGCAGACGGCGAGGCAGATACGCTGGCGGTTAGAGCCTCGGAAGGAAAATGGAGGACTTGCGCCACAATGAGGAGAATGACGCAGAAACCTATTCCCGTCCACAGAAAAGTGGTCCCATAACCGTAGCTTGTCAAGAGATACCCGAACAAAGGGATGAAGGGTGCCGCACCTGAACCGAAACCAGCCGCCATCACGCCGGAGGCCAATCCTCTTTTTTGGGGCCACCATTTGAGGGCGGTAGCTATGCCGCCGGTATAAACAAAACTGGCTCCTACGCCTGCCAGGCCATAGAAGCAATAGAGCGCAGACAAGGACTTGACCGACCCCAAGGCCGACCAGCCGATGCCCACACAGAAGGCGGCCAGGGTGAAGAAGGGGCGGGTGCCGAACCGGTCTAACAGATAGCCGGTTAGCGGCGCCAAATAGGTCATAAAAACGATAAACAGGGTGAAGGCCATTTGCACGGCCGGGAGGGGCCACTTAAAGGTTTCCGTAAATGAGGGTACAAACGGCGTCCACGCATATTGGAGGCTTGAGATCATCATCATGCCAACTACCCCAGCCACCAACTGGATCCATGGTTTGCCGGTTAAAGACCTGTGAATCTCCTTGGATTCAGAATCAGCCTGGGCACTCATGAATTGATCCTCCCTACTGGGATCCGCGGTGCAGGGTCGCATAAGACCCTTGGCTCAACCGGCATTCCTGGTCTTACTCAACATCTCTCGTACATTCTCAAAATTAACCGGATAAAGTCTTTGAAGCCTTACGCGGGGACGGTCCTTTATGTGCCTCCGGCCTTATTGATAACCTAAATGGCCAACCATCACGTCCCAAACTTCTCTGACTATCTTTTCATCGTCCATTACCTGGACTCTCCCCTAACTCATCGCCGGTTTTGCCGTTTCAGGTTCATCGGCAGGAGTTCCGGTCTCCATAGCCGGCAGGTAGATGTGAAAGGTGGTGCCAACTCCCACCTGGGATTCGACTTTTATGTATCCGGAATGGTTTTTGATAATTGCATAGGCAATTGCCAAACCCAGTCCGCTGCCCTTCTGATTATCGGAAAAGTAAGGATCAAATATCTTATCTAAATGTTTTGGGGAAATCCCGCCTCCTTCATCAGCGAAGGTTAATTTTGCATATTTCCCCTTTGATATGGGCAAATCCGGTTCTCCTTCAGCTAAAATATTTTCCGCCCTTATTTTGATCACTCCGCCTACCGGCATTGCCTGGTCGGCATTAACCAGCAAGTTGCCGATAACTTGCTTGATCTGTCCTTCATCGGCTTCCACTGACCAGAGATCGTCAGGGATGGACAATTCACAACGAGACTTGGAACCGGATAACGTCAGAATAGCCGACTCTTCCAGCAAATTGGAAATTGGAACAGGCTTTTTATTCGGTGACCCTCCTTGGGCAAAGGTGAGCAGCCGCCTGGACAAGCCCTGGGCCCGTTGGCAATCCTGTTCCGCCCGGGCCAGCCTGTCTCGGACCTTGGGTTCCAATTTGCCATCCGACATGGCCAGGCCAATATTATTCTGAATGGCAACCAGAATCGTGTTAAAGTCCTGGGCGATACCGTTGGTAAGGGTGCCGAGGGACTTTATCTTGCTGAACCGAAGGCGTTCCGCTTCGGCTTTCAGGCGGTCGGTAATATCGCGTATCGATTCAATGGCACCGATAATATTTCCCTTTGAGTCCCGCAAGATACTTGCTTTCTCGTAAAGATAGGCTTCACTTCCCCTGACCATGGGGAAGAAAGTTTCAGCCGAAAGAGAAAGGCCTTCTCTCTTTACCTCCGGATATTTAGCAATCTCCTCTTGCGGTTTGAAAGCCAAGTCAATAAGGATAGGTCTCCGTTCCCCATAAAACGGCAGGGCATATTGGTAATTATCTTTGCCCAACATATTTTCGGCTTTAACCCCGGTCATTTCTTCAATGGCTTTGTTCCAGGCAATTACCTTGCCTTCTCTATCAATTACCAGAGTTGCGTCAGGCAGAAAGTCAATAAAATTGGCGAGTCTTCGTTGCGATTCCTGCAGGGCGTTCTCATTTTTAATCCGCTCAGAAATATCTTTTACGATTATCAGGGCAGCAGGCTTGCGAAGATAGCTGATTGATATCCCGACTATTTCAACGTCTAGCACCTTTCCATCAAGTCTCAGGAACTGCTTCTCCTGGAGAGGGATAGTTTCAAGTCCTTTCTCGACCAGGGAAGACCGATCCTGCATGTTCTCCCGATAGTCCGGATGGACGAGATCCAATATGGACTTGCCGATAATTGGGATGGGGCTCTCAGCCCCGAAAAGCCTTAATCCTGCCGGGTTGACATAGACAATTCTGCCTTCGCTGTGTATTATCAGCGCTTCTGGAAAAAGTTCCAGCAGATGGCAATAGCTCTCTTCGCTTTCCTGGAGCATTTCTTCGGCCATCCTCTGCTGGGAAATCTCGGCGGCCAGGCGCCGCGGTTCCCCTTCTTCGGTAGGGGATAATTCCTGGCCTAGGGAACGGAGCTTCTCCTGGTAGTCGCGAATCCTGGCTTCCGCCTGTTTCTGATCATTGATGTCCTCAAACATGCCAATGGCCACCAGGCCTTCACCGCCTGTATCCCGGAAGGGCGATACCGACAGGCGGCCCCAGGAAAGACGGCCATCTTGGCGCCGGTATTCCTTTTCCACCCGATAAAGGCCCCGATTTTCCACCACCAGATCTTTAAAAAACGCTTTACACCCGTCAACCTCTTCGAGCTTCAAGAATTCGAAAAATTCCTTATTGCAGAGATCATCCCGACTGCAGCCCAGTAACTCTTGCAAGGCCGGATTACTCTCCACTATCTGGCTTTCTCCGTCCATCAGGGCGATGCCGATGGAGGAACTCTCAAAAATCGTGCGAAAGCGGGCCTCGCGGTCGCGCAAAAGGTCGATATAGTCCTGGATGACGGTGCTGGAAAGGCTATGGCTGATAAAGGTCTTATGGGCTTTGACTGCCCGGATGGCCATGGCCAGCTCTTCAAAGGTATTTTCTTTGAGGACGTAGCCGAAGGCCCCGGCCTTGAGGACCTCCAGGACGAATCTCCGGTCGGTGTGCATGGACAACCCGATCACCTTGGCGCTACGGACCGCGGCCATCAGTTGATGTAACGGAGTGAAACCCTGCAAACGAGCCAAGGCCAGGTCTAGAATAACTACATCGGGCTTCACTTCCGAAGCCAACTTGACAGCCGCATTCCAGGTGTCGGCTTCTGCCACCACGGTGAAATCCGGTTCCTTTTCCAAGAGGGCGCGCAGTTCTTGGCGAACTATCTGGTATTCATCAGCAAGTAGAATCCGCGTGCTCATAGCGATTGCCATAATACCCAAAGCAGCCGCATCCTTGGCGGTAAATGTGGTAAATCGACAGTTGGAGCCTTGGCTCGATTTTAAACCGCACCCAACATAATATTACAGAATCCCGCCCCACTGGTAAGGATATTTAAATCAATGGGCGGAAAAAGGCTTTTAGGGGATGAATAACTTTACCAAGGTCTGTGCTGAAAAGTTCCTGAGGAATGAGTACGTGCTTCGAAGGTGGCACCGGCGTCCCGCCGCTGCGGTAGGGGCGGGTTTAAAACCCGCCCCTACCGACAGTTCTATGGTTTTGGAGTGAGCCAACGGCTCAGGGGCGACGGCTTGCCTAAGAATTGGAGAACTCAAGGCGGCCCCTGGTTGTTGAATTATGGCGGCCTTGGTCCCCTTTATAATCTGAGCAAAGCAGTTTATTTGATCAGTTTATCGATTTCTGCATTCGGCAGGTCATAAATTCCACATCCTACCACCATGTCTTCCCCATCAACCTTGCACAATCTAATGTAGGAAATTATTCGGGATGGAATGGTCAACCCCGGTTTGGGCCACCAATAATCCACCCATCCGGCTCCTTTTTCTTTGGCCACTCTGTTCATTTCCGAGAAAGGTCTTTTGTTATGACCATCCTTCACGTCGATCAGGTTCATCCCCTCCATCTTGGGGATGGCGGGGTTCATGCGCATGACCCCCTTCAAGTCATGCACCCAGATGTAAGTGCCGCAAAAGATAAAGTCACTGTTCTTCCCTTTAAACCTGGGGAAAGCCGCCTTTCCCTCTTTTTCCAGGAGGTTGCAGGCCTGATCGACCTTTTCCTTGATCATTCCGAAGCTGGGTCTGGTTTTGGCGCTGGCCGCACAAGCCTCCAAGGTTTCTTTACGCAGTTCCTCCGGGGTTTTTTGGGGCCGACCCGGCATGGGCTGAAGGACTAGCCCCGCCAAACAAAACCCCAGCAAGACCTTAGCTCCGGGTCTCATTAAGAATCTCCTCACCGCACGAAGGAATTCAGGGTACCTTTCATTTCCAAAGTTTCTCGCAGTTTCAAGTTAACCAGAGTCATGGTAACTTGATCGACCACGGAGGATATCAGCTGTCGGTTAGTTTCCTTTTGTTGCTCGGAAACGGGATTTAGGTTGCTCGGAAGCCGGCCCTGGCGCAGATGCAGGACGCCCAGGGTTTTCCCCTGAGCTGCTATAGGCCAGCATTGGTAACCGGCCGGTAAATTTTTTGACAAATGAGGGCAGGGGAGGCTGGCGTCGGGATCTTCTACCAAATACTGCCGGCCGCGGCGCAGCGCCCAGCAATCATCCTGAACAAATCTCTGCTCCTCCGGGGGGAACTCTCCCCAGACACCCATTACTTCAAGCATGTCCCTCACGGTAGCTAGATATATGGCACCGGACAAGTCGGGAAATAATCGTTGCATATATTTGGCAATTACCGGGATGGCGTCTCGGGAGCTATTGCAGCCATGCAGCAGGTCTGCCATTTCGCTCATCAGACCAATACTCTGCGTCAAGTCCCGGTATTTAAGCTCGCCCTGTTGCAGTTGCTCTTCAATCTGCCCATAAGCTATGGAGTCACCGGTTTGGGACCAATCTGAAACTGCGATACCGGCAGTTCTGTAAGAGGTTAAATCCCAGGAGATATAAAAGCCGATTAGGGCGAAACCGAGAACGAGGATAGCGACCGCCCCCAGCAGCTTATAGAAGGCGATGGCCTGCGTAGAGCCGAAATGGAACATCGTCCATCCTTCCAGCAATATAGGCTGAGTCAGGGCCGTCATGCGCTGCCCCTCAAGTTGATATTCTTTACCAGCTGACGGCTTCTGGTCCAGGATGGGAGCGAAAGGGCCGCTGCCAAATTGTTGGGAAGCGACCAATTCCTTCTTGGAGTCTTGGTTCACCGGCCACAAAGAGGAAAGGACATATTTGGGTTGATTAGACAAAACCACTATTCCATTCGGGTTTACCAGAACAGAGACAGACCCGGGGTCGTAGGCATTTTTCAATTCACCCGAGGTCCGGATTATCCTTTTGATCACCGCAACCCCGATAATCTCACCCTGCTCATTCCGGACGGGGGCGCTGGCATAATACCCTAGATCCTTGGAGGTCACCCCGAGGGCGAAATAACGACCCTGCAGACCCAAAGCCGCTTCTTTAAAATAGGGTCGGAAGCCATAGTTTTTCCCGACAAAACTGTCTGATTGGTTCCGGTTGGAGGAGGCAATAGTTAGTCCTGCCAGATTCATTATATAGCAAACGCCGAACCCCTCTTCCGTCTCACTGTAACTGTCCAGTAGCTCATTGGCCCGGACGATCTGGCCCTCAAAGCGCTCAGCAGCGCGCTCAGCAGTGCGCTCAGCAGTGCGCTCACCATAGCGGCGCTCCTGGGGTCCCGCCAGGACAGAAATAATTCGGCTTGACCCGGCCAATAACTGGTCCAGGCGATCAGCTTTTTCCATCTCATTGTTGACTATCTCTTGGAGACGTTGGACTGTGCTTTGGTTTTTCGTCAAGGCTTCGCCCACGGCTTTATTGGATAAATAGTTGATACCCAAGCTTCCCGCCAGTCCCACGGCAGCAATGAACATCAAGCCAATGGTAGTCCCGTGGGCAAAATACTGATAAATTTTTTGAGCATGGAGTTCCACCATGCTGTCCATGGCAATTTGGCTGAATCGGAAAATGCAAGCGGCCAGACCGATGGCCAGCAAGCTTCGTACCAGGTGGATGGAAATTCCCGCGATAGCAATAAAAGACTCGGGGCTATAAGGAAAGCATGAGACTATGCCGTATAGAACCATGATTATCCCGGCCGAAAGCAATGTTTCTTTCCCTAGGGGTATCTTTGGCGAGGCTTGCAATAGGGCCCAGGCAGCCCACGCTCCTCCCGCCGCACTCCCCCCGAAGCTCACTATGCCGACCAGGTCGGGTAGGCCCATCAGCCTGAGCGAAAGGATAAGCGCCGTCAAGGGAAAATAGACCACGGGTCGTGGCACAGTGCGGTTAGGAATGTTGCTGCCGGCCCGCCCAAATTCCATCAGAAATATTAAAGATAAGAAAAGCAGGACTAATCTCACTGTCTCAAGGTGGCCCGGGATCAATTGGTTGAGCGCGGGTAAATTGAGTAAATCGTGCATCCCCCGGCAGAAAGCAAACATTCCCAGCCATTTCCAAGGTAAGAGACGGTTCGTCCGACGATTCAAGATCGGGGTCAGCGCACCTATCAAAAAAAGCGCCAGAATATCAATCAAATAAATAACATCCAACTGAGTTTCATTAAACACGGCGCTGCCCCCCAATTTAAGTTATAAATAATACATTATGATTTCTTTACCGAGTTTAAACGAACCCCCTGCTCGAGGGCAGTTCTGACAGAACAATAGCATAAATATTTACCAAAAACAATTAATTTTCTCCATAGTATAACATATTTAATTAACTACTTAATTAGCGATTTATGAACCCGCGGCCGCCATCCGGTAGTGGTGCCGGATTGATGTCCGTTAATGTATTTACTTATTTCTCCGAATATTATTATAAATTACTAAGTTATAATATCAGGATTGTTGTGAAATATACCGCAAGACGCTCTCCGCCTAAAACTGTGTCAGTTATTCCGATTAGATTGTTTCTTGCTGATCCGGGTTAACACCTGGCTTTTCCCTACTGCGCGCATATTGAGGATACCAATGGTTGAGCCCTAGGCCTAAGCCGATCAAGCCCAAGGACACCGCCTGATAGCCCATCCCTCCTGCCCACCAGCCATAGGTTTTCGCCACGCTCATCCCTGTGGCTATTAGAAATACCACCCCCCAGATCACCGCGAGGGTCCGGCAGGTCCGGTAAAAGACCGGGGATGCCTGCCGCTCCGGGGGCGCTGTCTCCCGGGCATATTGCAGGACAAAAGGTTTGCCCATGAAGATGGACAACCAGGCAATGGCCGCCAGGGTTCCTTTGGCCAGAATATCCAGGTTGTTGATCACCCACAGGTTTCTACAAAGCACCACCATGACCAGAGTGACGCCGAAAAAGAGCAGCGAGCCCCAGGTCAGAATGAACCCTTTGGCCAGCTGTTTGTAGCCCATGACCGGCACCAGGGCCAGGGCGACGATGATGGCTGCGTTTAACCGCCACAGGGACGGCCCGGAAACAACGCCAAAAACGATCCAGGGCAAGAACCCCAGCAGGATGTTGAATATCTCTTTCATTTTTAACGAGTATAAAATGAGCTTAAGGTTTAGGTTATTTGAGGAGAGTGGCGGAGAGAGCAGCGACTCCCCATCCCAAAGCCGCCGGTCATCCGGCCTGTCCTGGCGGCTTGCCGGTCAGACCGAACTTGAGCATGGTTTCGCTCCAGTAGTGGTTGGCTTCGTTCCTGTAGGCCTCCGGCCCGCCTGGAAAAAAGTCTTGTCGTAATCCCGCCTGTACCTCCGGCGTAATCCGTCCCTGGCGGATGAGCTGCTCCCCAGCCTGGCGCACCAAGTTATAATACCAGACGAACGTCTCCTGATATTGTTCATCGCTCAAGCTCTCACCCGCGGGCCGCAGGATTTCCCCCAGGTAACGCCAGCCCAGCTTTTGGGCGAAAAACTGGAAATATTGCACCAGCGGCGCAAAATGGTCGAATTCCGGAAAGCCGCAAGGGGAGACCAGCAGCATGGTCCGGTCCCGGGGGTAGCGCTCCGGGTGGCCGCTCTTACCCGGATGGTCGGGATCTTCCACCAGCCATGGTTCGAAGGAGGGCAGGGTGCGGTCAATGAAGTTCTTCATCAGGCCGGACACGTTATAATGGTAAAGCGGAGTTCCGAAGACCAGCAAGTCGGCCTGCACAAACCTTTCCAAGACTGCGGCCATGTCATCTTTCTGCACACATTTTCCGGGGGTCTTAACCCAGCACAGGAAGCAGCCCAGACAAGGTTTGATCTGCAAATGGCCCAGATGCACCAATTCAGTGGTGGCGCCTGCGGCGCGCATGCCCTCCAACAGCGGGTCCAGGATATGATAGGTGCTGCTCTTTTCATTGCGGGGTGAGCCATTGATGGCCATTACGTGCATGAACATCTCCTGGGGTCAGGTTAGAGTGGATGTCAGGCGACCCAATCACAGGCTGGAAGCCTGTGCCACTCTTTGGCTCAGGCCTGGGCAAACAGTTCGGTGCTCAGGTAGCGCTCGCCGGTGCTGGGGAGAATCACCACAATGAGCTTCCCCTGGTTTTCAGGCCGGGCGGCTACCGTGAGCGCGGCAAAGACCGCGGCCCCGGAGGAGATGCCGCAGAGGATGCCCTCCTGCCTGGCTACCTGGCGGGCGGTGTCGAAGGCCGCCTCGTTGCTCACCGGGATGATTTCGTCAATGATCCGGGTATTGAGGATCTCGGGGATGAAGCCGGCGCCGATGCCCTGGATCTTATGGGGGCCGGGTGGGCCGCCGGAGAGCACCGGCGAGGCCGCGGGTTCCACCGCCACCGCCTTAAAAGAGGGCTTGCGGGCCTTGATCACTTCGGCCACCCCGGTGATGGTGCCCCCGGTGCCCACCCCGGACACCAGGATATCCACGGCGCCCCAGGTGTCCCGCCAGATCTCCTCGGCGGTGGTGCGGCGGTGAACCTCCGGGTTAGCCGGGTTGGCGAACTGGTTGGGCATGAAGGCCCCCCTGGTCCCGGCCACTATCTCTTGGGCCCGGTTGATGGCCCCGGTCATCCCCTGGTTGCCCGGGGTGAGCACCAGTTCCGCGGCCAGGTGCTTCAAAAGCTTGCGGCGCTCCAGGCTCATGGTCTCGGGCATGGTGAGGATGAGGCGGTATTTTCGGGCGGCGCAGACGAAGGCCAGGGCGATGCCGGTGTTGCCGCTGGTGGGCTCCACGATCAGGGTGTCCGGGGTAATCAGGCCCCGGGCCTCAGCCGCCTGGATCATGGCCGCCCCGATGCGGTCCTTGACGCTGCCCAGGGGGTTCATGGACTCCAGCTTGGCCACTATGGCGCCGGGCAGGCCCCGGCCCAGGGCGTTGAGCCGCACCAGCGGAGTTTCCCCCACGGCCTGCATGAGATCGGAAAGGATGCCACTCATTTTCAGCCTCCAGAAAGGCTAAGTTCAAAGTTCAAGGTTAGAATACCGCTCTCCTTTTGAATCTCTTTGGGTTTTTGGGGTTTTAACCTGGCCACCGGCCACGGACACGAGACTACTTGCTGCTCTTCTGGCCCTGGTAAATCAGCTGCGGCTTCTTTAAAAAGACTTTGGTGTCCGGGGGCACCGACTCGGTGATCCAGACGTTGCCGCCGATGACGGAGCGGGCCCCGATGACGGTTTCACCCCCCAGGATGGTGGCCTGGGCATAGATGATGACGTCGTCCTGGACCGTGGGGTGGCGCTTGGCCCCGCGCAGGGAATCCACCAACTCCCGGGGCAGGGACAGGGCTCCCAGGGTCACCCCCTGGTATAGCCGCACCCGGTCGCCGATCTCGGTGGACTCCCCGATCACCACGCCGGTCCCGTGATCGATAAAGAAGCTCTCGCCGATATGGGCCCCGGGGTGGATGTCGATCCCCGTCTGGCCGTGGGCGTATTCCGTCATGATGCGGGGAATCAGGGGCACGTTCTGGTCCACCAGTTGGTGGGCCAGGCGGTAAACGGTGACCGCAAACAGGCCCGGATAGCTGAAGATGATCTCATCAAAGCTCTTGGCCGCGGGATCGCCCTCATAAGCGGCCCGCACGTCTTTGGCCAGGGCGCGGCGCAGGCGGGCCAGCTCGCGCATAAAACGGATGGCGTCCTCCTGGCCCCGCTCTTCGCAATGGGTGCAGGGCAGGCCATAACGTAGGCATTCGTGGCGGATGGCCAGGGCGATCTGCTGGGACAGGACCTCGAAAAAGGCCACCGCTTCCTGGCCGAAATAGTAGCCCAGGTTGATCTGGTCCACCCGTTTGCGGATGAAATAGCCGGGGTAAAGGAGGCGGCAGGCCCGGTGGATGAGGTCGATCGCTTGCTCCCGGGAGGGGATGGGCTCCGGGCCCACGTGGTCGAAGCAGTCCTCCAGCTGGCAGGAGGCCACCAGTTGCTCGACGATCTGCGGGATGGCTTCCCGGAATTCCTGGGCGGTCCTGGTCTCCAGCTTGCACCGGTCAAGTTCCGGGTCGGCCTTGGCATCCATAGTCCCCTCTCAGCCTTCCATGGTGGCGCAGACGGCCTCGCCCGCCACCCAGTAGGGGGACAGGGCCCGCAGTTTTTCGATGATCAGCGGAAATTTTTCGATGACATAGTCGATTTCCCGCTCGGTGTTGAAAACGCTGAGACTGAAGCGAATGGAGCCGTGGGCCATGGTGAAGGGCACACCCATGGCCCGGAGCACATGGGACGGTTGCAGGGATCCGGAGGTGCAGGCGGAGCCAGAGGAGGCGCAGATGCCCAGTTCATTGATCAACAGGAGGATGGCCTCCCCTTCGATAGATTCGAAGCTGATATTGCTGGTATTGGGGAGGCGCTGCACCCGGTCGCCATTCACCCGGCTCTTGGGGATGCTGGCCAACAGGGCGTTCTCCAGCTTATCCCGCAGGGCTTTCACCCTAGTGTTTTCCGCCTCCAGCCGCTGGGCCGCCAACTGGCAGGCCACCCCCAGGCCGATAATGCTGGGGACGTTTTCGGTGCCGCCCCGGCGCCCCTTTTCCTGATGGCCGCCGATCAGGAAAGGCGCGAACTTGGTGCCTTTGCGCACGTAAAGGACTCCCACTCCCTTGGCGGCGTGCAGCTTGTGGCCGGACAGGGAGAGCATGTCGATGGAGTTTTGCCGAAGGTCGATGGGGATCTTGCCCGCGGCCTGCACCGCGTCGGTGTGGAACAGGATGCCCTTGTTCCGGGCCATGGCCGCGGCCTTCTCCACCGGAAAGATGACCCCGGTTTCGTTGTTGGCCCACATCAGGGAGGCGATGGCGGTATCCGGGGTGAGGGCCTGGTCGTATAGATCCAGGTTCAGGCAGCCCAGGCTGTCCACCGGCAGCTCGGTGACCCGGTAACCCTCCTTGGCCAGATGGGCCACCAGGGCGTTGATGGCCGGGTGCTCCACCCGGGAGGTGACGATGTGGCGCTTGTCGGGAAAAGTGGCCAGGGCCGAGCGGATGGCGGTGTTGTCGCTCTCGCTGCCGCAACTGGTGAAGATGATCTCCTCCGGGGCGGCGCCCAGGAGGGCCGCCACCTGCTCCCGGGCCTCCCGAACCCGCCGGCCCACCTGCCCTCCGAAGGTGTGCATGCTGGAGGGATTGCCGTAGAGCTCGTGGTAGTAAGGGAGCATCGCTTCCAGGACGGCGGCATCCACCTGGGTGGTGGCGTTGTTGTCCAGGTAAATGACAGTCATGGCGCCACCTCCTCCACCCGCAGTTCGGGGGTCACCAGTTCCTTGAGCTTGGCCTCCACGAAGTCCTTCAGGGTCAGTTGGGCCGCCGCGCAGGAGGCGCAGGTTCCCCGGGTGGCCACCAAAACCCGGTCGCCCACCACGTCGATGAGTTCCAGGTCGCCGCCGTCCTGCTGCAGGGCCGGGCGGATCTCCCGCTGGATAGTATCTTCGATCAGCCTGATCTTTTGCAGGTTGGTGAGCCGGGGCCGCCGGGGCGCGCCCTTGGCTGCGGCCCTCACCCGGTCGATGATCTCCTGGATGGCGTCCGCACAGCCACCGCAGCCGCCGCCGGCCTTGGTGTAGTTGGTGACTTCCTCCACCGTCTTCAGGTCGTGGTCCCGCACCACCCGCTCGATCTCCGGCTCCGTAACCCCGAAGCATTCACAGATCACCTTGCCTTCGACGCCGGGGACCGCCTCCCCTTTATAGTGGGCAATGGCCTTCTCCAGGGCCTCCCGCCCCATGACGGAGCAGTGGATCTTCTCCTTGGGCAGCCCCCCCAGGTAGTCGGCGATATCCTGGTCAGTAATCCTGGCGGCCTCCTCAATGGTCATGCCTTTGATCATCTCGGTCATGGCTGAAGCCGAGGCAATGGCGCTGGCGCAGCCGAAGGTTTTGAACCTGGCTTCCTGGATGCGGCCGTTGTCGTCCAGCTTAAAGGTGAGCTTGAGGGCGTCACCGCAGGCAATGTTGCCCACCAGGGCTTCGCCGTCGGCGCCTTCCAACTCCCCCACGTTCCGGGGATGGAGGAAGTGGTCGATTACCTTGTCCGAATATTCCCACATGAGCTGACCCCCTGTCTCCGGCCGGCCGCCGGAGACCAACCCTTACCAGGATATTCCCCACCAGCGGCCCTCTGGAGAAATATTAGTACAGGGCGGACACCTGGGTCTGCCCCTTCATTTCGTATTTCCCGTTCCACGGCCTCTGGATAATGTTAGGCATTCCGGCGCCCCGGTGCAATAAGCCCCCCTGGCCACCCTCTCACTTGCGCATGGATTGGCGCGGCCCCGGACCGCGATCCCGCGGCCCGCTAATGTCATGTTTCAGATTTTCCTTAATAAAAAAATGTCCATCATCTTTAGGCATTTAAAATGTAGCCGCAAGCTTAGCTTGCGAAAATCCTTAATAAAATGAGCGCAGGCTAAAGCCTGCGGCTACAAGAACATGGTGATATTTTTAAAGATATTTCTGAAACCTGACAGCTAATGGCCGGATTTCCCCCCGCTCTCCACCTTGCTGCCCAGGCAGACGCCGAAGAAACGCTCCATGGCCCGGTAGAAGTCGAAGCGGTTTTCCTCGTTTTGGAAGCCGTGGCCTTCATTGTCCTTGACCAGGTACTCCACCTGGATGCCCCGCTGCTTTAGGGCCTGGACGATCTGATCCGACTCCGCCTTTTTCACCCTGGGGTCGTTGGCCCCCTGGGCCACCAGCAGGGGCGCCCTGATGCGCTCGGCATGGAACAGAGGAGAGACCTCCCGGAGCAATGGGGCGTCTTTGATGGGATCGCCGATCATCTCGTAGAGCTTTTGACGATCCAGCTCCCAGTAAGGCGGAAAAGAGGCCAACATGGTGAAGAGGTTTGAAGGCCCCACGTTATCGACTCCGCAGGCATAGAGGTCCGGGGTGAAGGTGACCCCGGCCAGGGTGGCGTAGCCGCCGTAGGAGCCGCCATAAATGCCGATGCGCCGGGGATCGGCCAGACCCTGTTTCACCAGCCAGGGCACCCCGTCACTGATGTCGTCCTGCATCTTGCGGCCCCACTCCTTGAAGCCGGCCTCCCAGAAGGCCTTGCCGTAGCCGGTGGAGCCCCGATAATTCATCTGCAGCACCGCCAGACCCCGGTTGGCCAGGAACTGGACTTCCGGGTCGAAACCCCAGTGATCCCGGAACCAGGGGCCGCCGTGGGGATTGATCACCACCGGCAGGTTTCTGGGCTCTACTCCTTTGGGCAGGGTAAGATAACCGTGAATGGCCAGTCCGTCCCGGGACTGGTAGGAGATGGGCCGCATATCCGCCAGTTCCGCCTCTTTGAGCCAGGGGCTGACCTCCGCCAACTCTCGGAATTCCCCGCTAACCCGGTCGTAATAGTAATAGGCGCCCAGGGACTTGTCGCTGTAGGTGCGCACCAGGACCCGGGTTTCGTCTTTGCTTTGCAGGTTGCGGCCGTCTGCGGCCACCACCTCATAGCCGGGCAGCCACCGCTCCAGCTCTTCCTGGAGCCGTTGCCGCTCCTCATCAAAGAAGTGGTAGTGGCGCCGGTCGGTGAAGAAGGAGACCCCGGTGATGATCCGGCGTTTTTTGGAGCGCAGCAGGGTGACCACGTCCACTTCCGGATTCTCGTAGATCAGATCCAGTATTTTCCCCTTTTCCGGGTCGTAACGGTAGATGGCTTGTTTGTCCCGGCCCAGGTTGGAGGAGACGTAGAGATCGCGGTCATCGAAGGTGAAAAACAGGGGTTCCAGGGTGTCTTTAAAATTAGTGGCGGCCACCGGGCGGAAGGCCTCGGCCTCGGTGGGTCGATATAGCAGGGTGTCAGTGAGGCCGTCAGTGGCCACCGCCACTCGCACCCGGCCGTGGTGGTCTGCCAGCCAATCGGTGATGTTCCCCGGGTTTTCTCCCACCAGGGTTAAGGCGCCGGTATAGACATTGACCCGAAAGGCATCAAAGAATCTCGGGTTCCGCCGGTTCATGCCGATCAGGATTTCGTCCGGACTCCCTTCCAGGTCGTCCAGGATCTGGACGCGAACCTGGGGGAACGGGGTCAGGTCCTTGGGGTCGCTGCCGTCGGCATTCACTGCATAGGCCCGGAAGTTCTCGTTGCCGGCCTGGTCCTGCAGATAGACGAGACGGCCATTCTTGGCCCACAGGTAGCCGGCAATATCCCGCTGGGTGGCCTGGGTGACCCGGGTAACCCGATCCTCGCCAATCCTTTGCACATGGACATTGAGACGGCGCTGCCAGGGCATCAGGAAGGCCAGGTATTGGCCGTCCGGGGAAATCTTGAAGTCGGTCTTCTCCGGATTCCGGAAGAAGTCTTCCATGGGGATCAGGCGCTTCCCCTTAGGAGGCCGGGCCGGTTCCCGGCAGCCGGTCACCAGGGCCAGGAGCGGCAGCACTGCAAAATAAGGCCACCAATGGTTGAGCATGGGCAGTTCTCCAAGTGGGCTAACGGTTCCCAGGATAACCCAAGTGCCTAATATAACATTTGCCTGGGAAAATACCTGGGAAAACCATCAAATGTAAGGGAACCCGGCTGGGAAGATACTCTGGTATTCGGTGGGAAATTGGAGGTCGCCGCTTGTTCTGGACTTCCTTTTGATCCGGGCTTGCCTGCCGCTCGATGTAGAAGACATCCCGGAGTGTCAGGCAGGAAGATCCGTCATCAGCCGCCAGGTACTCCAACCAGGCAGTCCGATCCTTCTTATAATGCCGCCAGCCAAAATATTTGGGGGATTCGGCTAATTCCTGGCGCCCTGCCCCAGGGAGGGTTTTCTTTGATTTGCCCAAAAATTTTGGTTAATATAAAATATTCGGACCTGCCGCCGGCCAGCAGGGAAAGCGGTGTGAGCAGGTGAATAATTTAATCAAGTCGATATGCCGGCAATCTATGAGTTCATTACTGGCACTTTCCACCGGCCATATTTCCGACGGATGGATTTTTTAATTGGAATGTCATTCCGGTGATGCGCCTACCAGGTGGCATGACTTCAAAATGGAATCCGCGCCTCTGACCCCGGAGAATCTGGCCTCCTACGATGCAGTGCTCATTGCCACCGACCATACCTGCATCGACTACCGCTTCATCGCCATCCATGCCCGGTTGGTGGTGGATACCCGCAACGTCTTACCCGGCAGGCAAGTTGATGCCAGGGTGATCAAGGGTTAAATCCATTGCCCGATTATCGCCGCAGGATCTATCAGCATTACTTGGAGGCCGGAGATGTCGCTCCGGCTGGGGAGAAGGCGGAGGAGTTCCGGCGCCGGGCTCCCTATCTGGAGAGGCTGATCCGGGATCACTTCCCGGAAGACCACGAGACCGCCATCCTGGACCTGGGCTGTGGGGCCGGGGCGCTGGAGTATTTTGCCCGCCGGCGGGGATTTGCCAATATGGTTGGCATCGACCGCTCTCCGCAACAGGTGGCGGCGGCCAGAACCATGGGTCTCACCGGGGTGCGGGAAGGGGAGCTGCTGGCGGTTTTGGAATCACTGGAAGGCGAATCCCAGGGCCTGGTGATCGCCTTCGATGTTTTGGAGCATTTTCGCAAGGATGAGGCCCTGAGATTCATGGACCAGGTAAACCGGGTCCTGGCGCCGGGTGGCAAGGTCATAATCCATACCCCCAACGGCTCCTCGCCGTTCAGCGGCCGGGTCGGGCACCGGGATTTTACCCATGAGACCATCTTTACCCGGGATTCCCTGGGGCAATTATTGGCCTCCTGCGGCTTTTCCCGGATCGAGTGCTACGAGGATCAACCTGTGGTGCATGGGATGGTCAGCGGCCTCCGTTGGCTGTTGTGGCGGGTGCTGCGGGGTATCTTAAGGTTTTACCTGGCGGTGGAGACCGGGAGCCTGGCCCGGAAAGAGATCCTGAGCCAGAATCTGCTTTGCGTTGCGGTTAAGTAAATGTGTGGTATTGTTGGCATTTTTTCCTACAGTGACTCCGCCCCCCCGGTGGTTCCGGAAGAAATCCTTAAGATACGCGATGCCATGAGACCGCGGGGGCCCGATGGCGCCGGCCTGTGGGTCTCGGCCGACGGCAGGGCGGCCCTGGCGCATCGGCGCCTGTCCATCATCGATTTGAGCGAGGCTGGGGCCCAACCCATGGCCACCCCTGACGGTTCCCTGCGGGTGGTGTTCAATGGGGAAATCTATAATTATCGGGAATTGCGCCGGGAACTGGAGGGGCAAGGGCATCAATTTTGCTCCGGCAGCGACACCGAGGTCCTGCTCCACTGCTACCGGCAGCACGGCCCGGCCATGGTCCGGCGGCTCCGGGGCATGTACGCCTTCGCCCTCTGGGATGAGGTGGCCAGGAGGGTTGTGCTGGCCCGGGACCCCTTCGGCATCAAGCCCCTATACTACGCCGACGACGGCGGCGCCCTGCGCTTTGCCTCGCAGGTCAAGGCCCTGCTGGCAGGCGGCGGCCTCGACACCAGGCCGGAGCCGGCCGGTCATGTCGGGTTTTTCCTCTGGGGCTATCTGCCGGAGCCTTACACCCTTTACCGGGGGATTCGCTCCCTGGCGCCCGGCGCCCACCTGGTGCTGGAGGCCCAGGGCCGCCCGCGGATCAGTGAGTTTTGCAGCATTGTTGAGGAACTGCGGCAGGCCGAGGCCGAGGGGAAAGGGCTGAACTGCGATCCGGAGGAAGTTAGGGCCCGCCTGCGGCAGGCTTTGACGGACAGCGTCAGCCATCACCTCATCGCCGACGTGCCGGTGGGCGTCTTCCTCTCCTCGGGCCTGGATTCCAGCACGGTCCTGGCCCTGGCCTGCCAGCGGGGGGGGCGGCTGAATGCCGTTACTCTTGGATTTCAGGAACTCAAGGGTGGCGCCGCCGACGAGACCCGGTGGGCCGGTGAGATCGCTCGGCGCTACGGGGCCCGGCATCATTGCCAATGGATCACCAGGGAGGATTTCCAACAGGATTTAACCAGGATTTTACACAACATGGACCAGCCGTCCCAGGATGGGGTGAACACCTATTTCGTGGCCAAGGCGGCGGCTGCGGCCGGGCTGAAGGCGGCGCTGTCGGGCCTGGGGGGAGACGAACTGCTGGGGGGCTACCCCAGCTTCCGGGGGATACCCAGTCTGACCGGGGCCCTGGCCCGGATGGGCAGAGTTCCCGGACTGGGGCGGTCCTTCCGGATCATATCGGCGCCGCTGTTGAAGCGCTTCACTTCCCCCAAATATGCCGGCCTGCTGGAGTACGGCGGCACCTATCCCGGGGCCTACCTGCTGCGAAGGAGCCTCTTCATGCCCTGGGAACTGCCCGAGGTCCTGGACCCGGACCTAGTCCGGGAGGGCTGGCGGGAACTACAGCCTCTGGCCCGCCTGGGGGAGACGGTACGGGGGCTTAAGGGGGCTAATTTGCGGGTCTCCGCCTTGGAAATGGTCTGGTACATGCGGCAGCAGCTCCTGCGGGATGCGGATTGGGCCGGCATGGCCCATTCCCTGGAGATTCGCGTGCCCCTGGTGGACCTGGAGTTGCTGCGCCAGGTGGCGCCGCTGTTGGCCATGAGGGAGCCCCCCACCAAGCTGGACCTGGCCAGGACTCCGGAGCAGCCCCTGCCGGAAGAGGTGCTCAACCGGGGCAGGACCGGGTTTTCCATCCCGGTGCCGCAGTGGCTGGCGGAGGCCGAAGACCATAGTGGATTATCCCGGCAACGGGGCCTCAGGGGCTGGGCCCGACTGGTTTATCGCCACCATACCGGAGGCCCGGCGTGAGGATCCTGGCGCTGGTCAGTGACGCCTTTGGCGGCCTGGGGGGCATCGCCCAGTACAATCGGGACCTGCTCGGCGCCTTGTGCTCCTACCCCGGGGTGACGGAAGTGGTGGCCGTGATCCGGCGCTGTCCGCTACCTCTGGAGCCCTTGCCTCCAAAGCTCACTTATGTCACGAGCGGTATAAACAGCAAACTCCGGTATCTCTTGGCGGTGCTCCGCTGCCTGGTGACCACGGGGAAATATGAGTTAATCTGTTGCGGCCATCTTTTCCTGCTGCCCCTGGCTTATCTGGCCAAATGGAAAACCGGGGCCCCCCTGGCGGTTTTTATCTTCGGCCTGGACGCCTGGCAGCCGCCCCGGAGCGCCCTGGCCGCCAGGTTCGCCGCCAAGGTGGACGCGGTGATTTCCATCAGCGAGGTGACCACGGAGCGGTTCCTGGCCTGGGCCAGGCTCCCGCGGGACAGGGTATTTCTACTGCCCAATGCGGTGGCGCGGCAGCATTACGGGGTGGGCGGCAAGAACCCCGATTTGGTGCAGCGTTATGGCCTGGCTGGCAAGATCGTATTGCTCACCTTGAGCCGCCTGTGCGCCACGGACAACTACAAGGGGATCGATGAAGTCCTCGGGCTGATGCCGGCGCTGGCGGCGGAGGTTCCGGAGATTGCTTACCTCATCGTGGGGGACGGCGACGACCGGGAGCGCCTGCAAGCCAAGGCTAGGTCCTTGGGAGTGGCCGACCGGGTGGTTTTTGCCAGCTTCATTCCCGAAAAGGAGAAGCCGGACCATTACCGCCTGGCGGATGCTTACGTCATGCCCGGTTGGGGTGAGGGCTTCGGCTTCGTCTATCTGGAAGCCATGGCCTGCGGCATCCCGGTTTTGGGGAGCAAGCTGGACGGCAGCCGGGAGGCCCTGCGGGGCGGCGCCCTGGGGATTCTGGTTGACCCTCATGACCCGGATGAGTTACATTGGGGCATCCTGGAAGCGCTCAACCGGCCCAGGGGGGTCATTCCCCCGGGCTTGAGCCATTTCTCCCTGGAGAACTTCACCCGGCGGTGCCATAAGATTGTCCGGCGCATCATGGGAAAAGGATGACGAGCCCATGAAACAGGCGTTTATCTGCGGGATTTCCGGCCAGGACGGCGCCTACCTGGCGGAGTTCCTGTTGAGCCGGGGCTATCGGGTGGCGGGGAGCTCCCGGGATGCCCAGGTCTCTCCCTTTGTCAATCTGGAGCGGCTAAACTTGCGGCAACGGGTAGAGGTGGAATCGGTGGCCCTGACGGATTTCCGCAGCGTCCTCCAGGCCCTTCTCAAGGCGGAGGCGGACGAGGTCTATAACCTGGCGGGCCAGAGTTCGGTGGCCCTGTCTTTCCAGCAGCCGGTGGAGACCATGGAAAGCATCGGCATCGGCACCTTGAACCTGCTGGAGGCCATCCGGTTCCTGGGAAGGCCGATTAAGCTGTATAATGCTTGCTCCGGCGAATGTTTCGGGGATATTACCGACGCCGCCGATGAAACCACCCCGTTTCGGCCCCGGAGCCCCTATGCGGTGGCCAAGGCCGCGGCCTTTTGGGAAGTGGCCAATTATCGGGAGGCCTACCGGCTCTTTGCCTGCTCCGGCCTCCTGTTTAACCACGAATCGCCCCTGCGGCCGGCGCGGTTCGTCACCAAGAAGATCGTCGCCACGGCCTGCCGCATCGCCGCGGGCAGCCCGGAGAAGCTGCGTCTGGGCAACATCGCCATCCAGCGGGATTGGGGTTGGGCTCCGGAATACGTGGAAGCCATGTGGTTGATGCTCCAGCAGGAGAAACCCGACGATTACGTCATCGCCACCGGGGAGAGCCACAGCCTGGAGGAGTTCGTGGCCGCGGCCTTTGCCCAGGTGGGGCTCCAGTGGCGGGACCACGTGGTCATCGATCCGGAGTTTTTCCGGCCCACGGAGATTTCCGTCAGCCGGGGCAACCCGCAGAAGGCCGCCAGCACCTTCGGTTGGCGGGCGCATTACCAGATGCCGGAGGTGGTCCGGCTGATGTGCCAGGATGAGCTTAAGCGGCTTAAGAACCATGGCTGACATCCGCCTGGCCTACCTGGTGACCCACCCCATCCAGTACCAGGCCCCGCTGCTACGCCGTTTGGCCCGGGAGCCGGGTCTCGACCTGACCGTTTTCTTTTGCAGCGATTTCACCACCAAGAAATTTCTGGACCCTTCCTTTGGCCGGGTGATCGATTGGGACGTGCCCCTGCTGGAGGGCTATCGCCATGAATTCCTGCTGGCCCTGGGCGGGCGGGAGCGGGTGTCGTTTTGGCGACCCTTCAACTACGGCCTGGGCCGCAGCCTGAAAGAGGGCCGCTTTGAGGTCCTATGGATCCATGGCTATAACCGCTGGTTCCACTGGCTGGCCATGTGGTCCGCCAAGAGGCTGGGCCTCAAGGTCTTGATCCGGGATGAAGCCACGCTCAGCAGCTCCCGGCGGAATATCGGCAAGCGGCTGTTAAAGACCGGCTTTTTTGCGGGGCTTAACCGCCTGGCCGACGGTTTCCTGGCCATTGGCAGTTTAAACCGGGAATACTATCGCCATTATGGCATCCCCGAGGAAAAGATCTTTTGGATGCCTTATGCGGTGGACAACAGCTTTTTCCAGACCGAGGCCCGGAAGGCCGGGGCCCGGCGGGAGGAATGGCGCCGGGAACTGGGACTGGCGCCCGGCAGGCCGGTCATCCTGTTCCTCAGCAAACTAGAGCCCAGAAAACGCCCCGCCGACCTCCTGGCCGCCTATATCCACTTGACTCGCAAGGGCGAGATGGCCGGACCTCCATATCTGCTGTTCGTGGGCGACGGCGAACAGCGCCAGCCCCTGGAGGAGTTGGCCCGGGAGATGCAGCTCGAGGCCGTCAGATTCCTGGGATTTAAGAACCAGACCGAACTGCCCGCTTATTATGACCTCTGCGACGTTTTGGTCCTGCCCTCGATGCATGAGCCCTGGGGGCTGGTGGTCAACGAAGCGATGAACGCAGGCAAAGCCGTCATCGTCAGCGACCAGGTGGGATGCGGCCCGGACCTGGTGAGAAACGGAGAAAACGGCTATACTTTTCCCCGCGGAGATATTCCCGCCCTGACTACGGCTCTAAGAAAGGTGCTGGCCGATCCCGAAACCTGCCGCCGCATGGGGGCCAGGAGCCGGGCCATCATCTCCCCATGGGGCTTTTCCGAGGATCTGGCAGGCTTGCGCCAGGCCCTCCAGGCGGTGATGCCTAACCTATGAGATTCAGCATCATCATCCCGACCTACAATGAGGAAAGGGATATCGCCGCCACCCTGGAGGCCCTCCTGGGTCTCGATTATCCCGACCGGGAGATCGTCGTGGTGGATGATTCCAGCGACCGCACCCCGGAGATCGTCGGGGGTTACGCCCGGCAGGGGGTGCGCCTCATTCACCCGGGGGGCGGCGGCCGTTGCGAGGCCAGGAATCTGGGGATCCGGGAGGCCAGCGGCGAGGTGGTCGTCCTGCTCAATGCCGATGTGCGCCTGCCCGCCGATTTCCTCCGGAGGCTGGCCTATCATTATCAAAATGGGGCGGATTACGTCCTGGTGGATGCCAAGGTGGCCAACCGGCAATTCCTGTTTCCCCGTTATGTCCACTGCGTCAGCGAGGTCTTTTACGGCCGGGCCGTCGATTGCAACTTTGCCAACATGGACTGGACCGAGGGGTTTTCCTGTCGCAGGGAGACGGCCCTGAAGGCCGGTCTGTTTCCCACCGGCTTTCCGGTACCCATTTGCGCCGGGGAAGACGGCTTTTTCGGCCGCGGTCTGCGCCGGATCGGGGCTAAAAAAGTTATCGATCTGAGCCTGGAGGTGGCCCACGTGGTCCCGGCCTCTTTTCAGGAGTATTGGCGCAACCGCCAGGGCCGGGGCGCGGGTTCGGCCCAGGTGCACCGCTTTCTGGACTGCTGGCCCTGGTGGAAGATTCTGCTTTGGAACGGCCTGAAGACCGTGAAGACCCTGGTCTGGCTGACCACGGTAGCCCCGGCCCTTTGGATCTGCTTGCAGGCGGTTCGCCATTCCGACCGGGGCCTCAAGGACCTGGGGCCATTTTTCTACGCCTATGCGGTGGAGCAGCTGGCCGCCCTACAGGGAGAATGGCAGGCCACCTTCGCCATCATGAAATTATTTGTTAGGGAGCGGCGGGGTTCCGCATTGAGATGAAGGTGACTCTCTCTCTCATGGGGCGCTTTTGGGCCTTTTATCTGGCCAAGGAACTTCAGAGTCACGGCTGCCTGGAGCGGCTCATAACCAGCTACCCGGTATTCGAGACGGTAAAATACGGGATCGACCGGGAGCGCATCTGCTCCCTGGTCATTAACGAAATCCTGAACCGCGGCTGGCTCAAGGCGCCGGCAATGCTGAAAAGGCGTTATAACGCCCAGTATCTGGTGCACGAGCTTTTCGACCGCCATGCCGCCCGGCATCTCCCTCCCAAGCCGGAACTCCTGGTGGGCTGGAGCTCCTATTCCCTCCACACCCTGCGCCGGGCCAAGGAATTGGGGGCCAAGACGGTGTTGCAACACGGCTCCAGCCACATCGTCTACCAGGATCAAATCCTGCGGGAGGAATACGACCGGCTTGGCTTGAAGGGTCATGAGTTCGCCCATCCGAAGATCATTGAAAAGGAACTGCTGGAGTACCAAGAGGCCGATTTCATCTCGATTCCGTCGCTCTATGTCAAAGAGACCTTTCTGCAACGGGGGGTGCCGGCGGCTAAACTACTACACGTGCCCTACGGTGTGGACCTCAGCAATTTTTATCCGATTCCCAAAGTGGATAAGACCTTCCGGGTCATCCATTGCGGCAACCTCAGCCTGCGGAAGGGAGTCCATTATCTCTTACAGGCCTTCTCGGAACTGAAGTTGCCCGACGCCGAGCTATGGCTGATTGGCAAGGTTACCGACGAATTGGGCCCCTTTCTTAAGAGGTATGCTTCTCCGTCGGTAATTCTCAAAGGCACCTTTCCGGAAAGGGAATTGCACAAGTATTTTTCCCAGGGGTCGGTCTTCTGTCTGGCCTCCATTGAAGAAGGTCTCGCCATGGTCCAGCCCATGGCCATGGCTTGCGGTTTGCCGTTAATTATCACCACCAATACGGGCGGGGCCGACCTGCTCCGGGAGGGCCGGGAGGGTTTCATCCTGCCCATTCGGGATGTGGCGGCGCTTAAGGAGAAGATTCTCTATTGCTACGAGAACCCGGAGGAGGCCCGCCGCATGGGGGAAGCCGGCCGGAGGCGGGCTGGCGCCGGATACACTTGGGCGGACCACGGCGATAAAATAATAGTTCACTTCCGGAGAATCCTGGCGGGGACCATAGGTTCGGGCTAGCCTGGTTTGGTAATGGTGGCAATCATCCGGTAAATTGGGGGAACACGAGAGGCTGATGGAATTTGCCCAGCAGGATTGGCTGGCGCAGCACCGCCGCCAGAGCAAAGGGCGGTTGAAGAGGGCCGCTTACTTTTTTTTACGCGCCCTTTATTCCCGGCGCTATTCCGGTTTCCTGGCCCCGGAGACCCTTGGGGAATACCGGCCCAGGTGGGTGCTGGGCTCCCGGGGCATGCCCCTGGAGACCCGGCGTCGTTGGGGGGCCAGGCATCTCCGTAATCTCCGGCAGGCCACGCTGCTGGTGCAGGGCACCGGCACCGGCTGGGACGTCCTCAGCTGGGCGCGGCTCAGGCCTCGCCGCATCATCGCCACCGATCTGTTCTCCTTTGAGGAATCATGGCGGCAGATCGCCGGATACTGTTGGCAGCGTTACCGGGTGCCGGTGGAGTTTCACACCGCCTCCCTGGAGGACCACGACTTTCTGGACCCCGGCAGTATTCACTTCATCGCCTCGGACGCGGTTTATGAACACTGCCGGGATCTTCCCCGGGTGATGCGGGAGTCGCATCGCCTCCTGCGGCCCGGGGGCTTTCTGTACGCCTCTTACGGCCCCCTTTATTTCTGCGCCGGGGGGGACCATTTTTCCGGCCGGGGGGGCCTGGAGCACTCCTACAACCACCTGCGGCTGGATCCGGCCGCCTACCGGGCCTATCTGGAGGCGCACCGGGGGGCGGTGGAGGATTTTCAGGATGGGGTGCGCTACCTGGATCTGGACCTGTTCTCCCACCTAACCACCAGGGAATATCTGGCCTGCTACCGGGAGGCCGGTTTCGTGGTCCAGGACCTGATCCTGGAGCTCAGCCACCAGGCCCTGACCTTCAAAAAGCGGTTTCCCGGGGAATTCCGGGAAATCTGGGCAACCCAGGCCGGCCGCTGCGCTCCGGATGATTTGTTGATCAAGGCGCACCTGCTGATCCTCCAGAAACCGGCAGAAGCTCAATAACTATGCGGAAGCGCTTGATTCAGGGGATAGGCGCCAACTTCCTGGGCCAGATCATCAGCCTGGCCTCCCGGGTCTTGCTGGTGCCCCTGTTTTTAACCGCCTGGGGGGTCAAGGTTTACGGGGAATGGCTCCTCCTCTCCTCCATGGTCGCCTATCTCTCCCTGGCCGACCTGGGTGGCCAGCTTTACATCGTCAATCGCCTGACCCAGGCCTATGCCCTGGGGGACCTGCCGCAGTTCCGCAAGACCTTGCACACCGGCCTCGCCTTGTTTTTGATCCTTCCCCTGGCGGTTTTTCTGGGGTTTTTGGGGTTGATGCTGGTTTTCCCCCCCGGCTCGCTGCTGCAGATCACCATTACCAGCCGGCAGGTGGTTTTTCTGGTGCTGGCCATCCTGGCCTTCCAATTCGTTTTCTCGCTGCCCCAGGGCATCCTGTTGGGGGTTTACCGTTCAGTGGGGTTGCTGCCCCGGGGGGTAATGCTCACCAACATCATGCAGTTGCTGGCCCTTATCCTGGTGGCCCTGGGGCTCTGGCTGCACGGGGGGCTGCCGGCCATCGCCTGCCTGCAACTACTGCCCTACCTGGGGGTGGGCCTGGTGGCCGGGTGGGACCTGAACCGGCGTTTCCCGCAATTCCGATTGTTTTCCCTGCGGGACGCCGACCTCTCCCTCGGCCTGACCTTCATCAGACCAAGCCTCCATTTTTTCGGCATCCAACTGTCCCAGGCCTTTTCCATCCAGGGAACCGTCCTGGTGGTGGGTATGCTCCTGGGCTCGGTGCAGGTGGTGGTCTTTTCCACCATGCGCACCATCGTCAACTTGATCCGGTCCTTCTTTGAGCTGCCCTCCCACGCAGCCTGGCCGGAGTTGACCCGCCTGGACGCCCAGGGAGAAGAGGAAAAATTCTTTTTGTTATTCCGGGCCATCTTTCGCGCCACCCTGATCGCCGCGGTCATCTTCATGGCGATCTTTCATTTCTGGGGGGAGAACATCTATCATGTCTGGTTAAGGAAAACCGTGCCGTACCAGCAACGGGTCATGGACCTTTTCCTGATTTACATGGGGGAATACCTGGTCTGGTTCACCTGCTGCCATCCCCTGATGGCCACCAACCGGCACCGGACCCTGGCGAAGATGCTGTTGGTTTCTTCGCTGCTAAACCTCGGGCTGGCCTACCTGGGAGGCTGGCATCTGGGGCTGCCCGGCGTGATCCTGGGGATGATCGCCGGAGACCTGCTCCTGCCCTTTTGGTTCGTGCCGTACCTGCTCAACCGGTATCAGCCGCGGTTTTCAGGATGGTTTTTCATCAAGGAGATGGCGCCGCTTATCCTTAGCCTGATAGTTTTCTTGACCCTGCCCTGGAGCGCGCCGCTGGTAATGGCGATCCTGGTGATCTGGTGGTGGCAATGCCTGCCCCGCCGCGGATTCGCCCTATGGAGGTGACGACGACATGAGAAAATTCGTGCAGGTCCGCCAATATTTATGGAATGAATGGCTGACGCGGCTCCCGGGCAATGGCCTGCGGTGCGCCTTGATGCGCTGGCTGATGCAAGCCAGCATCGGCAGGAATACCCGACTCTGGCGTGGGGTGAAACTGGACGGTAATTGTTACGGGGTCATTACCATCGGAGACGACTGCGAGATTCCCCGGGGAGTTCAGTTCAATATGAAGGATAAGTTAACCATCGGCAATCGGGTTTGGATGGGGCACGATGTCTCCTTTTACGGCGCGGATCATGACCCGGATGATCCGGCGCGGCCGGCCCGTTATGCGCCGATACTGGTCCGGGATGGGGCCTGGATCGCTTCCAAGGCCTCCATTCTGAAGGGCGTCACGGTGGGGCAGGGAGCCGTGGTGGCCTACGGGGCCGTGGTCACCAAAGACGTGCCGGCCTATGCCATTGTGGGAGGGGTCCCGGCGCGCTTCATCCGCTGGCGCCAGGTGGAGAAGTCGCTTGAGGGGTGAGGAAGTGGGACCCGGGGGGCGCATGAGAATCCTCCATGTCATCGCCAACCTGGCGCCGCGCTACGGGGGGCCGGCCAAGGCCTGCGTGGAAATGGCCCGGGCCGTGGCCCGCCTGGGGCATGAGGTGAAGATCTACACCACCAACCAGGATGGGCCGGGGGAGTTGGCGGTGCCGCGGGGCCGGCCGCTCATCCAGGATGGGGTGGAAATTCGCTATTATCCCATTCAGCCGCCCCGTTTTTGGGGGACCTCCTGGCCTATGGCCCGGGCCCTGGCAGGGGGCATCCGGGAAGCCGATCTGGTCCATATTCATTCCCTTTACCTGTTTCACGACCTGATAGCCGGGCATTACTGCCGCAGCTACGGCGTCCCTTACCTGGTGCGGCCGCACGGCACCCTGGACCCTTACCTTTATCGGCGCCACCGCTGGCGCAAGTACGTCATGGAGGCCGCCTTCGAAAACCGCAATATTCGGCTGGCCGCGGCCCTCCATTTCACCAGCGAGGAAGAGGAGCGGCTGGCCCGGCCGTACATCGGCGACGCCCCGGGGGTGGTGGTGCCCCTGGGGGTGGACCTGCGGGAGTTTAAGGAGCTGCCCGCCGCGGGACGGTTCCGGGAACGGTTTCCGGAAATTGGCCAAAAGGAGATCATTCTCTTCCTGGGCCGGATAAATTTTAAGAAAGGTTTGGATTTGCTGGTTCAGGCCCTGGCCCGGATGGTCCGGAAGCGGCGGGACCTGCACCTGGTGGTGGCCGGTCCCGATGATGACGGCTGGGGCGTCCGGGTCAAGGGATGGCTCCAACAGGAAGGCATCGCCGACTGCGCCACCTTCACCGGCATGCTGTTGGGGGAGGAAAAGCTGGCGGCCTTGCGGGACGCCCGGATATTCGTGTTGCCCTCCTACTCCGAGAATTTCGGGATGGCGGTTATCGAGGCCATGGCCTGCGGCCTGCCGGTGGTCATTTCCGACCAGGTAAACATCTGGCGGGAGGTGGAGGCGGCCGGCGCCGGCCTGGTAACGCCGTGCGCCGCGGGCCCCCTGGCCGCCGCCCTGGAGCGCCTGGTGGCCGAGGTGGACACTGCGGCGGACATGGGCAGGCGAGGCAAAAAGCTGGTGGCCCGACGATTTCAATGGGACAGCATCGCCCTGGACTTGCAGGAGGTGTACTCCGGGATCATTGCCAACTGCCCGAAAAACAGGTAAATTTAAGGTCATGCAGCTTTTGCAGGGGATAACGCGCAGCCCTGGCCTTGGTGGGCCGGCAAGGGAATCCTCATGCCGGATTTAAATAAGCCGCCCGTGTCAGTGCTAATCTGTACCAGGAACGAGGCGCGCAACCTCAAGGCCTGCCTGGAGAGCGTGGCCTGGGCCGGGGACCTCGTGGTCCTGGATTCTTTCAGCGACGACGACACGGTAAATATCGCCCGGCGGCTGGGGGCCCGGGTGGTGCAGCGGCCGTTTGACAATTTCTCGGCCCATAAGAATTGGGCTCTGGATCACCTCGATTTCGCCCACGACTGGGTATTGATCGTCGATGCGGACGAGAGGGTCAGCCCGGCCCTGGCCCAGGAGATCGCCGCGGCAGTGGCCCGGCCCGGGGAGGTCTGCGGTTATTACCTGGCCCGGCAAAACTTCTTTTGCGGCAAATGGATCCGCCACGGCGGCTGGTTTCCCGATTATAACTTGCGCCTGCTCAAGCTGGGCCGGGGCCGTTATGAATCCCGCCTGGTCCATGAGCACGTGCTGCTGGACGTGCCGGCGGGCTATCTGGAGAACCCCCTGGTCCATCACGATTATAAGGGCCTGGAGCGCTATTTTGACCGACACAACGTCTATTCCAGCCTGGAGGCGGTGGAGGCGGCTGGCATCATCCGGGCGGCTCGGAAACCGGCCCGGAGTCTGCCGGCCCTCCTGTGGACCCGGGGGCCGGAGCGCCGCCGCTTTCTGAAAAACCTGGCTTATCGTTATCTGCCGGCCCGGACCCTGATCAAATTCCTCTGGATGTACCTCCTCAGGCTGGGATTTCTGGATGGGCGCCTGGGTTTTCGTTACTGCCTGCTCCATGCCTTCTACGAGTATCAGGTGAGCCTCAAGCTGGAGGAGCTCAAGGACCTCGACTCCCCCATCTCCGAGAAATACCGGGACCTGCTTTGATGGGAACAGCGTTTGCCGATCCCCGGAAATGTTGGCTATGCGGGCGGGTTTGCCAGGTCCTGGGGGAAGGCCTGAGGGACCAGCGGTTCGGGGCGCCCGGGACTTATGAGATCATGACTTGTCCCCATTGCGGCCTGGAGCAGACCTGGCCCCGGCCCACGGCGCAGGAATTGCGAGGCCTGTACGAGAGATTTTACAACGCCGGGGTGGCGGGCGCTTATCAGTCAGTGCGGGAGCGGTTCCTGGCCTCCGGCTGGTACCGCCTCTGGCTGAGATGGGATGGCGACCCTGCCTTTCACCAGCGCCGGGGCGCCGGCCGCCTCCTGGACCTGGGCTGCAACGAAGGCCGGAGCCTGAGCCTTTATGCCGCCAACGGTTTTGCGGCGGAGGGGCTGGAGATCAACGAGAAGGCCGCGGCCCTGGCCCGGCGGCGGGGCTTCCCGGTATATACCGGGACTCTGGAGGAGTTTAACCCAGTGGAGCCTTACGCGGTGGTGGTGCTGGCCAACGTCTTGGAGCACGCCCCGGACCCGGTAGCCATGTTGGCCCAGGTGCGCCGCCTTTTGGGTCCCGGGGGCGAGGTCTGGATTTCCTGCCCTAACGCCCGGAGCCTCTGGCGCCGGGTCTTCGGCCGGGCCTGGATCAACTGGCACGTGCCCTATCACCTCTGGCACTTCTCCCCCCGGACCCTGGAGGAGGTTCTGGCTCGGGCCGGGTTGCGGCTGACGGAGGTAAAGAGCTTCACGCCGGCCCTCTGGCTGGCCCAGTCTTTCTGCCTCCGCCTGGGCGAAAGGACCGGGGGCCGCAACCGGGCCATGCGTTCGGCCCCGCTGCTGGCCGGAGTGATGCTGGCGGCCCGGCTGCTGCTGCTGCCTTTCTTTTCCCGGGCCGACCGGCGACTCCGGGGTGATTGCCTGGTGGCCAACGCCCGGGTGGAGCACTAGGCCGTGCGGCTGCTGATTCATGGCATGAACTATGCCCCGGAATTGCTGGGCATCGGCCGCTATACCGGGGAATTGGGGGCGTATCTGGCCTCCCGGGGGCATCAGGTGACGGTGCTCACCGCGGCGCCCTACTATCCCCAGTGGCGGGTGCGAGAGGACTACCGGCCCCAGCGCTGGCGGCGGGAATGGCGAGATGGGGTGGAAGTGCTGCGGGCCCCCCAGTACGTGCCCGGCCGGGTCAGCGGCCTGGGCCGGCTGCTCCAGGAGTGCTCCTTTGGCGCCAGTTGTCTCTACTGGTGGTCAACTTGCCTGCTGCAGCGCCCCTGGGACGCTATGGTGGCGGTCTGTCCCCCCATGACCTCCGGGCTGGTCCCGGGGCTGCTGGCTCGGCGCCTGGCCGTTCCGCTGCTGATCCACGTCCAGGACCTGCAGTTGGACGCGGCCCGGGAGCTGGGCATCCTGCGCCAACCACTGTTGCTGGCCGGGCTGACCTGGCTGGAGCTCCACCTCTTCCGTCAGGCCCGGGCAGTGACCACCATTTCCCGGTCCATGGCGGCCCGCCTGGCGGCCAAGGGGGTGCCGCCGGCCCGTCTTCAGGTGCTGCCCAACTGGGCGGACCTGGATAAGGTACGGCCCGGCCCGCGGCTCAACGCCCTTCGCCGGGAGTTGGGTTTGACCTCGGAGACCGTGGTGCTCTATGCCGGCAACCTGGGGGAGAAACAGGGCCTGGAGGTGATCCTGGAGGCCGCGGCCCTCACCCGGGGAAAGCCGTCGATTCGCTATCTCGTAGCCGGGGAGGGCGCCGCCCGGGACCGCATAAAGTTGCGGGCCCAAGACCTGGGGCTTGATAATTTGACCTTTTTGCCGTTACAATCAAACAGCCGTTTGCCGTTACTGCTGGCGGCGGCCGACCTGCACCTGGTGGTGCAGCGGCAAAAGGCCGCGGACTTGGTGATGCCGTCCAAGTTGACCAATATTATGGCGGCCGGCCGGCCTTTTATCGCCACCGCCGGCGAGGGCACGGAACTGGCCCGGGTCACCACCGAGTCCCGGGCGGGGCTGGTGGTGCCGCCGGAAGACGGCAGGGCCCTGGCCCAGGCGGTCCTGGGATTGGCCGGGGACCCGGGCGCCAGGAAGAAGATGGGCGTCCTGGCCCGCCGATATGCCGAGGCTTTTTGGGACCGGGAACGCATCTTGCGGCAGTGGGAAGAGTTGCTCAGGGGCCTCGATTAACGTTTGCTCCAAGGCAGGGTCTCTAATCCGATGGTAAAAGGCCAGGCGTCGGCCGGCATAAGTTGTCAGAGAGAAGAGCGTGTTCATTAACCGGCAAAAGGGAATCTTTGATCAGAACCGCTGGCTCATCTCCCGCGTCCAGTGGATCTTGGACGGGGTAGTGGTGGCGCTGCTGCTGTTTCTCCTGTGCCGCCTATGCGGCGAGCCTTTCCGCATCCGTTACCAACTGCTGGGTCTGGCCACCTTCCTGTTGACCGTCGTGGTCTTCCAGGCCGCCCTTCTCTACCAGCCCTGGCGGGGCGCCGACCTGATGCGCCTGGTGCGCCGGGTCATTCTCAATTGGATACTGGTGATCGCCATCTTGTCGGTGCTGGGTTTTGTGACCAAGACCTCGGTGTTCTTTTCCCGGAAGGTGGTCCTGATCTGGATGGCGCTGACGCCGCTGGCCCTGGTGGCCTTGCGCTTAGAAGTATACCTGGGTTTGCGCTGGCTGCGGCAGCAAGGCCGCAACACTCGCAGCGTGGTGATTGCCGGGGCCGGGGAACTGGGCCAGCGGCTGGCCCGGAATATGGTGGACAGCCCCTGGCTGGGGATGCGCCTCTTCGGCTTCTTCGACGATTCCCTGGCGGGGGAGGTGAAACTCCCGAGGGGGGGCAAACCTCAGGAGAATTACCCTATCCTGGGCAGCCTGGACCAGATGATCCCCTATGTCCAGGCCAATCAAGTGCACATGGTCTATCTGGCCCTGCCGCTGCGGGCGGAAGACCGCCTGCGGCAGGTGGTGGAGGCCCTGCAGGATACCACCGCCTCGGTCTATTTCGTACCGGATGTCTTCACCCTCTCCCTGTTGTCGGCCGGATTCACCGATCTAAGGGGCATACCCCTCATCTCCCTGTGGGAAACCCCGTTTTTCGGGATCAACGGCTGGGTGAAACGGCTGGAGGACCTGTCCCTGGCCAGTCTGCTCCTGCTCCCGCTCGCTCCCCTGATGCTGTTAATCGCCCTGGGAGTGAAGTTGTCTTCGCCGGGACCGATAATCTTTAAACAACGGCGTTACGGCCTGGATGGCCATGAAATCGTAGTATATAAATTCCGGACCATGAAGGTTTGTGAGGATGGGGCGGAGATCCAGCAGGCCACCTCCGATGACTCCCGGGTGACCGGGTTGGGCCGCCTTCTCCGGCGCACCAGCCTGGATGAACTGCCCCAGTTCATCAATGTGCTCCAGGGGAGCATGTCCATCGTAGGGCCCAGGCCTCATGCGGTGGCCCACAACGAATATTATCGGCACCTTATCCCCGGCTACATGTTGCGCCATAAGGTGCGGCCGGGCCTCACCGGCTGGGCCCAGGTCAACGGCTGGCGGGGGGAGACCGAAACCCTGGACAAGATGGAAAAGCGGGTGGAATACGATCTTGATTATCTCCGCCGCTGGTCCCTGTGGTTCGATTTGAGGATCATCTGGCGTACCATCCTCCGGGGTCTGAAGGATAGTCAGGCTTATTAATGGGGTGTTCGGTTTCCGGCAACAAAAATTTTAATGAACGAGGATATATATAATGGGGTTGGTGAAGAAGGCCCTGATTACCGGGATCACCGGGCAGGACGGCAGCTATCTGGCGGAGTTGCTTCTGGGGAAGGGCTACGAGGTCCATGGCCTGATGCGCCGCTCCAGTACCTTCAATACCCGGCGCATCGACCATCTCTATACGGACCCGCACGAAGCCGGGGCCAGGTTATTCCTGCACTACGGCGATTTGGGCGACGCCGGGCAGCTCAGCCACTTGATCTACGATATCCAACCCGGGGAGATCTATCACCTGGCGTCCCAGAGCCATGTGCGGGTGAGTTTCGACCTGCCGGAGTACACCGGAGAGATCACCGGCCTGGGGGTGATCAGGCTGCTGGAAGCCGTCCGCCGCAGCGGCATTAAGAGCCGTTTTTACCAGGCCTCTTCCAGTGAACTTTATGGGGATGCCCCGCCGCCCCAGAACGAAGAGACTCCCATGCGGCCCCGGAGCCCTTATGCGGTGGCCAAGCTCTATGGCTATTGGATGGTGCGCAACTACCGGGAAGCCTACGGCCTGTTTGCGGTGAACGGCATTCTCTTCAACCACGAATCGCCCCGGCGGGGTGAGACCTTTGTCACCCGTAAGATCACCATGGCCGTGGCCCGGATTAAGCTGGGGCTGCAGCAGAAACTCTTTCTGGGCAATATGGAGGCCCGCCGGGACTGGGGCTACGCCCCGGACTACGTGGAGGCCATGTGGCTCATGCTGCAGCAGGACTCCCCCGACGATTACGTCCTGGCTACCGGTGAGACCCATTCGGTGCGGGAGTTTCTGGAGGCGGCCTTCGCCTACCAGGACCTGGATTGGCGGCAATACGTGGAGATCGATCCTCGTTACTACCGGCCCACTGAAGTTGACGTGCTCCTGGGCGACGCCTCCAAGGCCCGGGGGCGCCTGGGCTGGCAACCCCGGGTGAGCTTCGGGGAACTGGTGCGCCTCATGGTGGACGCCGACCTCCAGGCCCTTTTGGAGGTGCGCCAGTGCCAGGACGTGCTCCGGCAATTGGGCCGGAGAACTGAGATCAAAGACCAGAGAAAAGTCTCCCCGAAGTGAGCCGCACCTGGTGTCTGGCGTCATCAGATGCGCCAGGGCGCCAGGGATGCCAAGACGAGGTGAGATAAGGATTATGAAAGCTGACGCCAGGATTTTCGTCGCCGGGCACCGGGGGCTGGTGGGTGGCGCTATCCTCCGGCGCCTCAAGAAGGGGGGGTTCACCAATCTTCTTTGCCGCAGTCACCGGCAATTGGACCTGCGGCGCCAGGGGGCAGTGGCGGGCTTCTTTCGCCGGGAGCAGCCGGAATACGTCTTCCTGGCCGCGGCCCGGGTGGGCGGTATCCAGGCCAACGCCACCTTTCCGGCCCAATTTATCTACGACAACCTGATGATCCAGGTCAACGTCATTCACCAGGCCTATCTGCACGGGGTGAAGAAACTCTTATTCCTGGGCAGTTCCTGTATCTATCCCAAGTTCGCTCCCCAGCCCATGAAGGAGGACTGCCTGCTGGCCGGGAAGCTGGAACCCACCAACGAGCCTTACGCGGTGGCCAAGATCGCCGGCTTGAAGATGTGCCAGGCGTACAATCGCCAGTATGGGACCTGCTTTATCTCCATCATGCCCACCAATCTTTACGGCCCCGGCGACAACTTCGACCTGCTGGATTCCCATGTGCTCCCGGCCTTGATGCGGAGATTTCATCGGTCCCGGCTGCAAGGCGCCCCGGAGGTGACTGTCTGGGGCAGCGGCAACCCCCGCCGGGAATTTCTCCACGTGGACGATCTGGCCGACGCCTGCCTCTTTTTAATGGAGCATTATGCGGAAAGTGAGATCATCAACGTGGGGGTGGGTTGGGATCTCACCATCCGGGAACTGGCCGAAATGATGGCTCGGGTGACCGGGTTCCAAGGGCGCCTCCGCTTCGATCCCAGCCAACCGGACGGCACTCCCCGGAAACTGCTGGATATCAGCCGCCTGGCGGCCAGGGGCTGGCAGGCCAGGATTCCCCTGGAAGAGGGCTTGGAGCAAACTTACCGCTGGTTTCGCCGCAGCCCTTGGGCCCGGGAGGCAACCCAGGTTTAGGCCCCAGGACTATCCTAATAGAATCTTAAGGTTTAGGCAGCCGCAGTCTTTGCCGTGAAGTCCCTGGACAGGCGAGGGCGCCTGTCCCACATTTCCTTTACCATCGTTGCCCGAATGATGAATTAACCGCGAGAGCAGAGGCCTTCTCCGTCGGGAGAGCACCACCCGCCCGCTTGCCGCCGCAGTTTCCTTTCCCCCCAGAAGTCCATAATCTTCCTCTCAAGGGCATCCAGGAGCCGGTTACTCCGTAAGTGTCGTCGGGTAGGGCAAGTCCTGGATTTTAATCAGGGATTCGGGCCGATTATTCCAGAAAAGATCGCATATCAAGCAGGCGCAAATGTTTATCCAAAACCACGGCAGGGAATAAGGATGATGAAAGCAAGGCAAATTCGTGGCGTCCGTTGGTTAGACGGCGGATCTCTTCATCGAAAGGCGCAAAAAAAGGGCAATCCACCCGGTCGTCCAGGGTCTTGCCAAAGAATTTCGGGACCCTACGCTCCAGGGGGACGAAAAAGCGGCCTCCGGCCAGAAACTTCGGGGTGAAATGGCGGTCGTCCACCACCAGGAAGGAGATTCGGTATTTGCGGCAGAAGGCAATGACCTCCTGGGGGCCGGCGGCATAATAGGCGGCAAATAGATCTTCCAGGCGGGGCTCGATCTCTTGCCAGAAACCTTTGCTCCAGGGATGGGCCAGTTTGTAGGTCACCAGGGCCCGGCGCCGGGCGAAGGTAGGGACGTTGTCCATCAGGTTGGGGTGGCCGGCAATGATGGCGTCTTTGGGGGTGGCGGCCAGGGCGGCGTAAACTGGCTGGTAGGCGGCATAATCTTTGAGGCCCACATTCTCAAGGCGCCATACCCCCAACCCGGCGGCGACCGCCAGGACCAGGACGCCCAGGGTCCTCGGCCACTGCTCCACTTTCAAAAAGGCATGCAGACCCAGAGCCAGGATAAGACAATAGGCCAGATTGAGGATATAGATGAGATAGCGGTCCGGGATGAACAGCTTGAGCAGAAAGATACGAGCCATGGAGTAAACGACCAGACTGGCCAGCAAGAGATAGCCAAGGGGTTGGAGTTGGGGGGCCAGGGCCCTTAAGGCCACCCGGCTAAGACCCCAAAGGGTGGCGGCGCCCAGGACCAGGCAGGTCGCAGTTCCGGCCAGCGGTCCCAAATCCCGGAAGGGGGCTATCCATTCCCAGGGGCTGATCAGCTCCCAAAAAATGGAGGGCACCGGCAGGATGGCGTAGCGGCCCCCAGCATAAAACTCTGGCCGGTTCACCATCTCGGCGTAGCTTACCAGGGGCCCGAAGCCGGAGGCGTCAAACCGGTAGTTCATCAGGGCCAACAGGGCGCCCCCGGCGGCCAGGAGGAAAGCATGAGGCCAGTGGGCCGGGAAGGGCGGGGGCCCCAGCTTGCCGTGGCGGCCAGCCAGCCAGGCGAGCGCCACGGCCAGGGCGCTGGTTATAAAAATGTAGGGAATAAACAAGGCCTGCAAAAGGAGGGCGGCGCCCATTCCCCAGGGCCGCTCTTCCTGCCAGCAAAGCCAGAAAAAGGCCAGGAGGGGGGCGGCAAAGGCCCGGGCCAGCCCCCCGGCCAGGTTGTCCAGGAAGAGAGGCATGAGCCAGTAAACCGCCACCATGGTCCAGGCCAGGCCGCGGCCTCCGATTTCCAGGCCCAGGCGGTACAGGCAGAGGGCCAGGAAGATGAACAGCAGCCCGGGCAGGAACTTGGAAAACGAGATGGGGTCGGTCACCCAGGTGGCCAGCCAATAGAGTCCCTGGACTCCCCAGGGGACGTAATGGCGGGCATATTCCACCAGGAGATCGCCCTTAAACAGCTGCGGGTCCAGCCACTGCTGCATCCAGAAGATCTGCTGCCGCACATCGTCATTGATGACATAAGGACTGGACCACGCCTTCAGGTATGCCAGGAAGAAGACGACGGCGGAGAGGACCCCCGCCATCAGCAAGTCAATAATGGGGGTAAGGGCCGGAGATCCCGGATCCTTCATGGAGTCAAATTTCTCTTTCAAATACCCGGAAGGTCTTGTAAATTTTGCCGCCGAAGGACTGGACCACCTTGATCCAGTGACGCAGATTTCCGGGGATCAGGGAGAAGTCGACAAAATCACATGAGGTTTTTTGGGCGATGTAAATCCAGGTTTTTAAGATGATGGCATGGTGAAGCCGTTTCAGCTGGTAGGGCTGGGCGATGCCGATGACCATGGCCCGGGCTTTGCGCACCGGGGCGAACCTGGCGTGATACAGGAGCCGCAGTTTGTCCCAGGGGGAGAGGCGCCCATCAAGTTGTTGCACCAGGGGGTTCAAATCCGGCAGAACAATGCCGAAGCCCACCAGCCGCTCGCCGTCCAGCAGCATCTGGACCAGATCCTTCCGCAACAGCGGTTTGACCTCGTGCAACAGGTGATCGAACTGCCGCCGGGTGAGGGGGACATGCCCCCAGTTAACACTCCAGGCCTCATTGAAGAGATGGAAGACTTCCTCGGCCCGCCTGGCCAGTTCCCGGGGGTTGTAGGGGGCCATGATCACCTTCTGGGTGCTCAGGATCTTCTCCAGGCGCCGCTCCATGGCTGGCAGGTCAACGTCGCGGATGTTGGTAAGCTTGAGGGCCACCCAATCCATGGCCTTGCGGAAGCCCCAGGAGGTGACCAGGTCCAGATAGTAAGGGGGATTGTGGGTCTGGAACATGGCCGGAATGGAGTCGAAGCCCTCCACCAGCAAGCCCATCTCGTCGTAGATGCAGAAATTGAGGGGTCCCACCAGGCGGTGGCAGCCCCGTCCCCTCAACCAGGCCGCCGCGGCCTCGAACAGGGCCTGGGCTACCTGCGGTTCCTGGATGGCCTCAAAGAAGCCCCAAAAGCCGGTGCCGGGGCCGTGGTACTCATCATGGAGCCGGTTGCGGTGGGCGGAGATGCGGCCCACCGGCTCGCCGTCTCGGAAGGCCAGGAAAAACTGGGCCTCGCCGATTTCAAAGAAGGGCCCCGTGCGCTGATCCAGAAAGCGGCGCTGTTCAGGCAACAGGGGAGGCACCCAATAAGGGTCATGCTGATAAAGACGCCAGGGGAATCGCAGAAAATCTTCCAGGCCGGCGGCGTCTTTCACGGGAGATACCATAATCCCCCCGTTTATGGCCATCAGGTTACCCTTTCACTGGGTTTTGCGAAAAATGATTTGGGCCTTTAAGCCGTCCTTGAGATCCATCTCCGGGTTGGCCACCTCTAATTCCACGTCGTAGTAGGCAGGCTGGTCCAGCCCGGGGGTCAGGGACGACCAGGAGATGCGGCTCACCTGCCCCTGGAACTTCCGGCCTGGCAGGGACTCCAGGTTGATCTCCGCGGTTTCGCCGGTTTTGATCTGTAGGGCCTCGATTTCGAAGGCCTGGGCCCGCACCAGCATGGGATTCATCACCCCCACCTGAAAGACCCCGGGGGTGGGTTCAAGCAGCGCTCCTTGCCGCAATTCCGGCTGGATCCAGATAATATAGCCGCCGATGGGAGCCCGCAGGATCCCTTCTGGGGGGATCTCTCCCGGTTTCACCCCGTTTCCCAGTTGGTTTTTCAAGACGGCCAGGTCGTCCTGAGCTGACAGCCGCAGCTGGCGCAGGAAGGTCTGGAGTTCCGTACGTTCCCGGGTCAGCTGCTGCAGGTCATGGTTGGCCTGTTCCAGGCTTTGGGGTGAGGCCAGCTTTTTGACCGCCAACTTGGCCAGTTCCTGTTGCTTGGCAGCCGCAGCATCCAGGTTTCGTTCCGTTTCCGCCAGTTTAACCGCGGTATCCGAGATTTGTGCGGGGGACAGGCGCTGCTGAATCAGCAGCACGGCCTCCGGGGCCAGGCGAAATCTGGCCAGGGCCTGCCCGGGTGCCACGCTTTCTCCGGAGCGCACCAGCACCGAGGTGATGACCGCCTTGAAGGGCAGGTCCACCAGGCGTTTGAGGGAGCAAAAGACCTTGCCGTTAAAGCTGATCTCGGGCTCCGGGGTGGTAATCGCCGGGGCCGGGGCCTCCTGCCCCCCCTTGTCTTTGGCCAAGGCCGGGACCCCGGTCAGGACGGCCAGGGCCAGGATCGCCGCCGGGATTAGCAAGGTTCTATTTTTGCCAGGAATTCTGATCCACATAACTGTATCCCAGGTCTCCGGAAATTTTTCGCAAATTCAGGATATATTCGTCATATTCCAGGGCCTTGTTAGCGGTGATTTTCTGGGCCTCGATAGCATCATTCCGGGCATCCAGCCAGGTGTCGAGAGTTTTCCCTCCGGATCGATAGCGGATCTCGGCCTGGCGTTCCTTCAGGCGCGCCACTTCTTCCTTGGACTGGGCAAGCTTCAGGGCCCCCGCGGTGCCCTTCAGGTCTTCCTGGAGCGTGTTCCATTGGTCGGCCAGGTCGCCCTCTTTCATATCCTTTTCAAGGTCGATTTGCCTTAAGATGGTTTTTTGCCGGGAGACGTCGCGAATCCGTTTAAATCCGTCCCATACCGGGATATCCAGGCCCACGCCTACGTACATGCCCCCGCTCGTGCTGTACAGCGGGTTCAGGGTCTGGGCGTTAAGGAGGATACTGGGGTAGACCCTGGTTTTGGCTACGGTGACGTTATACTCCTGCATCTTCGCTTTCAGCTTCTCGACCTTGAGCTCAAAAGATCTGTCTCTGGCCTGTTCCAGCGTGGCGGCGGCGGGGTCGAAGCTCCCCAGCACCTGGCGGCGGGCGTCGTGCAGATCCAGGTTGAACGGCTCCTCCGGTTTCAGGCCCAAAAAAGTCTTTAGGCTGCTCAGGGCGCGCCTCTGGGAGATCTCCAGGCGCTCCTTCTCGTTCTTGGCCGACTCCAACTCCTGGGTGGCCAGCCGGACCTCCAGCGAGGTGCCGGTGCCGATTTCCAAACGGTTTTGGGCGTAGGCCAGGTTATCCCTGCACACCTTGACCAGATCGTCCTGCAAGACGGCCTGCCGTTTCATAACGGCCAATTCAAGAAACTGTTTGCCTACCCGTTCCAGCCCTTGGAGAATCGACTGCATGTGGCCGTAGATAGCCATCTGGGTAATCATCTTTTGGGCCTGGAGAAGGAAAAAAGAACCCAAGGGGTTATATGGTTCCCAGTTGAAATTGAGGCTATAAGGTTTGGAGGCGCTCGAGGGCCGGTCCAGATAATAGAAGGTTTGCAAGCTCAGCGGCGGCACCATGGCCCAGCGGCTGTCGAACTCATTCAGCCGCCGGAGGTCGATGTCCATGGCACTCTTGAGGAGATAGGGGGATTGGCGGAGGGCCAGGCGCGCGCAAGCCTCAAAGTCCAGGAGACCCTGAGGGACAATCTTGTCCTCCCCGGGTTTGGGTACGGCGGCAGGACTGGGCCGGGGAGTCAAGCAGATTCCCAGGATCAGGGCCAACAGCCCCAAGGTCAGCAGGGCCCGCAGACCCTGGCTAAATTGGCGAGCCTGCCGCATGCAGACGCCGCGAGGCGCAGACCGAAGGCCCGAGGGCGCACCTGTGCGCGCCAAGGCCTCCACCATGGCCATGTCGTCAGAAAGCGTCCGGGTCCGGATTCTTGTGGGGGTCATTGCTCATAAAGGATGCCGTCACTGATTGAGCAGACCCGGGTGCATCTGGCCGCCATTTCGGGGTCGTGGGTGACCACCAATACGGAGGTCTGACCGCTCTTGACGATTTCGGCAAAATGGTCCATGATCTGGCGGCCGTGGCTCCGGTCCAACTGGCCGGTGGGCTCGTCCGCCAGGATGAACTGCGGTTGGTTGACCAGGGCGCGGGCCACTGCCACCCGCTGACGCTCGCCGCCGGATAGCTGGTTGGAGGAGTGATGGATCCGATGGCCCAGGTTCACCAGTTCCAGGGCCGCGGTAATGCGAGCCGGACGATCCCGACGATCCACGCCGGCGTAAATCAGGGGGTATTCCAGATTCTCATAAACCGTGGAGTGTTCCAACAAATCGCAGCTTTGGAAGACAAAACCGACCCGCTTGCGTCGGAATTCCGCCTGGGCGTCACGGTCCAGGCGCAGTACGTCTTCGCCCCCCAGGATATAGGTGCCCCGGGTGGGACTGATGAAGATCCCCAGGATGAAGAGCAGGGTGGACTTGCCGGAACCGGAGGGCCCCATAACCGCCACGATTTCGCCGGGATAGATTTTCAGATTGATGTTTTTGAGCACCTGGATGGCGCCGGCTTCAGTTTGATAAATCTTGGTGAGATCGGAGATGTGGATCAGGGCCCCATTGGTCCCAGCGGCAGAAGGCAAATTATTCATAACGAATGGCCGTGACCACTTCCATACGGCTGGCCCGCAGGGAGGGATAAAGGCCGGCCCCCACCCCCACCACTACGGCAAAGAGGAA